>JAALLQ010000042.1_pt1 | contig 45991 bp, 46 predicted proteins | sample 7245921 | NCBI WGS metagenome assembly JAALLQ01 (sample SAMN13049200, study PRJNA578106) | oil field metagenome | isolation source: filtered produced water from oil reservoir B7 | place: USA:offshore Texas | collected 2016 | reverse complement strand
TACCTTACGTCCTGCAAGCCAGAAGTCGGTCACAGACTTTTGTTTCTTTGAAAAATACACTCCTATGGCTATCAGTCCAAGCAAATAGACTGCCATCAGTATTATAAAGATCATATAATTTTCCATAACTACAACCTCTCTTATTTTTGTCAACCCGTTTTTTTTATAAAGCGGGCCGAAGCTTTGGATATTATTGATATATTCCTTATATAGGGAACTATATAAGGGTTTTCAGAAAAAGAAGTTTAAAGCCGGACAAGTTTATTTGAGCTCCTTCCCGGAAGAGTGGCTATAGGATAATCTGTCTTTGAACTATGTTGCCAAAATTAAGTTGATTATGATTTTTTAGAAGTAGATTTATATATACAATGTGAAATATTATTGGCTATTGTTTGTCAAATGGTTTTAAGAGCTCATAAGAAGTTTATTTTTGACCTTGAAAGCAAAACGATATTAGCATAAAACAACTTTCCCTGATACATGACCCTTGAACCGGTTCACATAAAAGAGATACACGATCTTGTGACACGCATCGATTCATGCCTCAGCAAGGATGACCCTGAGAACGATGACACGGACAGTGTAGCCGATATCCTGAAACTGCTAAGAGAACTAAAACATGAGGGAAAGACCGTTCTCAAAGCCATCGGAAAGGTGAAACGCGGCAAGGTGAGCATTGAAAGAATGCTCGGATCGAGTGACCCATTTAGTATCAGTTATGCATGTGACAGCGGAAGCACTACAGCAAGGACATTCGATAATGGACTTTATGTTGATTTCTGCCATTGTGCCCTGGCATCCAGTCCCACTGACCTGGAGATCCATAATATGCGCACGATAGTTGCTGCCACCTATACCGCAAGCACAAGAGTGACCATAGACACAAGCAGCAACTGGGAGTTCTTTGACGAGGGTGCCGGACGCAAGCGTATAATACGCATCCAACCGGGTATCCTGAACAAGAAGACAAATGATATGCTACATGATATAGCACTCTATCTCTGTGAATCGGAGCATCTTCTGTGGATGCTTGGGAGGATGCAGGATAAGAGTTTTCTGATCATGGATGGTCCGATCTATCCCAAGCGCCTGATGTACTGGATGGTGGTGGCTTCCGAGGACATCCGGATACGTACCGATTCCCACAGCGAGAAGGTACTCCAGAACTATATCGATATAATGGACCACCATATCAGCAAGCAGAAACCTCTGGTGGGATTTGTGAAGAATCCCGAGGACATGCAGATAATGCAGGCACTGAAAAAGCAGGAAAAGGAAATGGACCTGCCCTGGATACTGGATGCCCAGTTCTTCAAGAATGCCCTGTCTCCCGAGAAGGCAGGCATCAGGGGGAAGACTGCCAGAAAATACATTACATATACAAACTGGTTCCTGCAGCCAAACCAGTTCTATGAGAAAATGATCAGCACCACATCACCCCTGGTCAGGGAGAGGCTCACACACAAATTTCCGGCCGAGGATTATGCACTTGCCTTTTTCATGGTATTCGTGCCTTCCATGAACACAATTTTCAAAATAGAATCACCTTATGGCCTCGTAAAAAATGAGGATATGCGAAACCTGATCACAAGAAAAGTGCTCTATGACATTGCACTAAGCGGCATACCAAAGACACTGGCAAAGGCTGACTCTGTTGCAAAGATACAGCTTTCCGAAAGGCGCCAGATAATTGACAGGTTCAGGAATTCAAGGATAGACACCAGCTATAACGATATCAGATGGGGTGAAATGGATGAGAGATGAGGACATACTTGCTTTTGTTCCGAAAAATGAGGAAAACGGATCAAAAGGCAGCAAAAAGGAAAAAGAAAGACACCTTTCCCTGAAGGATGAATCCGCACAGGAATACCAGCAGGAAGAAAGCGACTTCGAGGACTATGAGCCGGAAATGGAGATTGATGCTCCGGTAATAGAGAACGGATTTGAGAACGCTTTCGGGATAATCACGACAGGTATCGATCCGCTGGAGATCACCGAGGCCGGGGCAAGGATCACAGGATACATAAGCACATCCCGGCGCAGTGATATTCGCCTGGGTACCTATGTGATAGTCCCATACGGAGACGAGGACCTGTTTGCGAGGATATGGAAACTGCAATACCTTCAGGAGTACGCCGTGGATGATGCAACTGAGATCCACTCCCGCAGGATGCTGCGCTTCAATCACACCGACGAGGTGGACTACAAGTTCCTGGCATACCTTGACCCTATCTGCATCCTCTATGAACAGAACACATCCAACGGCAGCTTCCTTGCCAGAAGGATGGGGGACAGGATACCCCGCCCGAACACACCCATTCTCCCTGTTACCGAGAAACTGAAGATTCAGACAGGACTCAATATACCTGAGGAGGGAATCTTCCTGGGACATCTGAGTGTCGGCGGAGAGCTTGTAAAAACACATGCTGTACCTCCCACAGTTCCCTATTACCTGAGAAATGACTACTCAATGGGTGATCCCCTGATTTTCAGGCACATGTTGGTCTGCGGAAGTACGGGTACCGGAAAGACCTTCCTGACCAAGAATATCCTGCGCCAGTTCATGAGTGAGGATAACAGGTACAACCTGCGCGGCTCACCGGAAAAGAAGAATCCCTGCCTTGTGATAATGGATCCGCAGGATGAATACTCCCAGCTATATGAGGACAATCCAGATCTCACATCCGATGATGATTTCATATTCGGGGCCGAGCAGGTCAATTTCGGAGCATGCAAAAACACAAAGACCTTTGTTGCAAAGGTGAACGGAGAAACCTATAATGGAAGATCAAGGGCCGAACAGGTAGAATTTACCATACCTTTCGAGATGGTGCGTAACAATTCCTGGCTGATCGCCCCTGTTGGCATGACCGAGCTGCAGTATGTGGGCGTGGACCTGCTGCTTGATGATTATTTCAAGAGGAGCGGACAGCATACATACAGTGGTTTTGTTGATTTCATCGACGACGATGCCGCAAGGGACCACTATGTGGAGAGCGGCAAGATACACGAATCATCCTACGACGGTATCGTACGCAGAGTAAAGAACCGCGCCCTTGAAAGGGTATTCGACCAGCCTGCAAGACCCATCACCGAGATCCTCGGACAGATATTCAAATCCGGGCAGGTCAGTGTTTTCCCCACGGAGTACATCACAAGTTCCCGCATACGGGACCTGATAACCCTCACTCTGATGAGCATGATCGTGGACAACAAGCTCAGCACATCCGGAGAGGCAGCCGTCAAGGAAACACCTATAATCCTGGGTCTGGACGAAGCCCACCGCTATCTCGCAAAGGCCGGAGGGGAGCACTCAAGGATGCTCATATCCAAATTCGCAGATGCCGCGCGCCAGGGTAGAAAAGAGGGTCTGGGACTCTTCCTTATAACCCAGGATCCCCAGGATATCGACGAGACAGTTTTCAAACAGATCAACACGCGCGTCATCCTCAATCTCAGCAACGATGCGGCCATCAGCGCCATGAAAGTTAAAAAAGAATTCGAGAAGCGTATTCCATACCTGAAGAAGGGACAGATGATAATCCAGAGCCCGGATAACAGTGATATGGTGGAGATAATCGGGTTGTCAAAATGTGTGGTGAAACATATCTGAATACCCTTTCAGATACTTTTTACCGAAATGTATATATGAAGCAATTACGTATGGGAGTCTCGCTCAGTTAATTACTCAACGCGGGCCGGTAGCTTAGCCAGGAAGAGCGACGGACTCTTAATCCGTAGGCCAGGGGTTCAAATCCCTTCCGGCTCGCATAAACTTTCATCACTGTTTTGACCCTCGTTTTAGTTTCAAAGTTCAGGCCATTAGTTTTATCTATACTTTAGTTAATCCACCTAAACCACATTAGCAGGTGAGACCATGCCAAAAGTGAGTGTTGATATACCACAGGAACTCCTCGACGATCTTAACGAGCATGTAGGAGACAATAAGAAATTCGTAACACAGGCCGATGCCATAAGAACAGCTATCCGCAAGCTACTGGACCAGATGGATAGCATAGACCGCAGGCATGGGCGGATTGAAGATTAAAACAGGGGTTCTATCAAACCTTTTTCACAGGCTCTGGCAAAGATTCCGGCAAAAACTATCGGTGCACAAAGAATAGCACGACCATCCGCCGCAGGCGGCGCAGTCTGTCTGCTGTGTCGGAAAAACTTAAGTTTATTTTGATATTCAAACTGTAGACCATAAAATTTCAATTAGTGGCGACTCTACAGGATAAATCTGAAAGAAGTCCTGCAGAAAAATATTTTGAAAAGCAGCTTTTAGATGATTTTCGTTTGTATTAACGAGAAACGCCGGCTTTGCCGGACCCTTCGGGATGGTTTTGGTTTTCACAAATCCGGTAGATCAGCTGACAAACTGAAAACAACGTAATGATCGGACTGCCTACCCTAAAGTTGCAATTAAAAGGATTTCTACAAGGCGAAAACAAAATAACGTTTCTGCAGGATCAGAGACTCTTCAGATACTCAATGCACTGCCTGCCTTCCTCAAGGTCCCCCATCTCAGTGACCATTAGTCCTTTGTAGCCGGACAGACTGTCCATGAGTTTTTTCCAGTCGATATTGCCCTGTCCCAGAGGCAGATGCTCGTCGTATTTGCCGTGGTTATCATGGATATGCATGTGTGAGAGTTTGTCTTTGCACTTCTCCACGAACTCGTCCAGCAGACCCATGGTGTTAGCATGTCCCACATCGAGGGTCATACCCGCATTCTTCCTGTCAACCTGTTCGAGCATGTCAAGCATTTCCTCCGGGCGCTGGCCGAATATTTTCGGGAAATTGGGCATGTTCTCGATCGCTATGGTGATACCCAGATCTTCTGCGAAGTCACACAGGTTCTGAGCTGAAGTAACGCTTGTTTCCCAGGATCTCTCCGGCAGTTTCGCACCGTAGGGGGAAAGGTATCCCGGATGGAGTACCGCCACCTCCGCAAGACCGGAGGCCATTTGCAGGTAATACTTCATCTGGCGCATCACTTCGTTATGTATGCCTTCATTAAGGCCTGCCAGATTCATATCCGAGAAGGGGAGGTGTATGCTCATTTTGAGGTTTGTGGTTTCCTTTATTTCCTGCACCTTCGGGAGGTTTTTTTCGGTCAGGCACTGGGAGCCCTCCTGCACGATCTCCCATCCTGAATATCCCATATCCTCAAGTTCATATGCCCACTCGAAAGATTCCTCTATTACCTCACGTGACGAAAAACTAAGGTTTCTGATCCTCATAAATAAAGCTCCTTAAACGCTATCGATATTGATCTCAAATTCGGGGACACCGTTTTCCGTGGGTGGGGTAAGCCAGTCAAACAGTCGTTGCATCTCTCTTCTGGAATCTGCGAAGATCTCTATGTTTATCGAACCCAGAGCCTCTTCCTGTGCAGGGTAGTTCAGATGCCCGACGGTGGCTACCTGTTTGCTGATAATAAATGAAGTGTATGTGTCATCCTCTGACAGTCCTATTCTCAGTGCGGTGCGGGCTGTATCGATGATCTCTTCTTCCCTGATCAGATAATGCATCTGTGTGAGTGAGAATTTATCGCCTTCTCCTGAGAATCTTGAGCTGTTCTCCGACAGCTTCTCTTCCTCCAGCTCGATATTCGGAAAGATATTATTGATTGCACCGGAGACTTTCACCCCTTCTTCCGTGGGATTTACTTTCGCAGAAACTATAACCCTGATCATTTCAACTATTCCACAAGTGCTCTTATCTTTTTACTGAACTCTTCAAGGCTTGAGTTGTTGGTAATCACTATATCTGCCTTTTCCATGGCCTCACCCATACCCCAGCCAAGTTCTCTTTCATCCCTGACCTTAAGGGCATCGATGTCCTGCATATCATCGCTTCTTTTACGGGCCATCACCCTTGCGAAGCGGACCTCGAGGGGGGAGTCAATGGATACGAGAGTAAAATCGTCTCCGAAGGCCTCCTTGAAGCATTCTACCTCAGGCACACTCCTGACACCATCTATTCCTATAAAATCCGAGTCCGCCTCTTTGATCTTGGGAACACAACGACGGGCTACGGCATCCCTGCCTTCTGTCTCACGCAGCTCTGTACCGACACCGCCTGTGTTTGCGTCAGTGGGTTCCAGCCCTCTGCGGACAACTTCCTCCCTGATGACGTCTCCCATATTTATCACTGCGATTCCCTTGCGGCGCAGGACCGCAGAGGCCTCTGACTTGCCCGAGGCCGGCATACCTACAAAAGCTAATATTCTGGTCATTGCTTAACCTGTCGTGATTTGTAAAATGATGTTACTATAGGTCTTTTTCCATACATTCTACTTATATATTAGTATCCCCATCGATACGCCAGGTAAATGAGAATAGGCAACGTAAAAATTCCCGGAAACATCCTGCTGGCCCCCATGTCCAACGTCACAAACCTGCCTTTTCGCCTGATGTGCAAAAAGTACGGGGCCTCCATGACATATACGGAGATGATAAGCTCCGATGCTGTCATCTATGAGAACACAAAAACCTTCAATCGCGGAAAGAGCTCTGAAGCCGAAAGACCCTTCGGAATACAGGTATTCGGTAACGATCCGCAGGTAATATCCAGAGCAGCACACACCATCGAGGAGAATTATCATCCTGACATCATAGATCTCAATTGCGGATGCCCGGCAAAGCTGCTTACAAAAGATGGTTTTGGCTCGGCACTGCTAAGATCACCCGAACTCATACATTCGATAATCAGAGAACTTTCCGGGACCGTATCAGCACCTGTCACCGCAAAAATACGTATACTTGAAGATATGGAAAAGACCCTTGAGATCGCACGCCTGATAGAGGATGCAGGCGCATCTGCCCTTACAGTTCACGGGAGAACACGCCAGCAGCAATATTCAGGGATGGCTGATATGGAATATGCAAAAAGGATCAGGGAAGAGCTGTCAATACCAGTGATCGTTAACGGGGATATCGTTGACGAAAAATCAGCCGAGCATGCACTGGAATACACATGCTGTGACGGAATAATGATAGGCAGGGCTGCAATGGGAAATCCTTTCCTTTTCAAAAGGATCTCTCACTATCTGGATACCGGGGAGATGCTCGAGTATGATGAATGCATGCAGCGGGTGAAAGATATACGTGAGTACTTCAGGCTTCTGGAAGAGTGCGGACTCATGGAAACAATAAATGTGAGAGCTCATGCACAGTGGTTTACCCGCGGAATCCGCAATGGAAGACATATCCGAAACAGGATTGCAGAGGCGCATGATGTGGATGAAATAATTCTGCAGGTTGAGAAAATGTGTGGTGGTCAGTGAATTTCTTCTTTAGATTTTTATTTAGTTCATAATTTCATAAATTTATTTTTAATTTAATTAACAGCGTAAATTACCGAAAGACTAAATAGTAATCAGCCGATTCTACACAATTAAACATTGCATTTTACGGCAGATGACGAAAAATTCATGTGCCTCCGGCAACATGAACACCTTAGACCTGATTCTGCTGTGATGTAATACTAAAAATTGTTAAAAAAATACTTTGTTGAATTGATCTATTGTTATTTCACATGGTTTATGGAGAATTTTAGATGAAAGAAATAAGAATACACGGCCGGGGCGGTCAGGGTTCGGTTACCGCTGCCGAACTTCTGGCTGTTGCTGCTTTTGCAGACAACAAGTTCAGCCAGGCTTTTCCCGCTTTTGGAGTGGAAAGAAGGGGGGCACCAGTCCAGGCCTTCACCAGGATAGGCGATGTCCCGATCAGACTCAGAAGCCAGGTATACGAGCCGGACTATGTGATCGTCCAGGACCCGACACTGTTAGAGGTTGTCGAAGTTGCAAACGGTCTGAAGGATGACGGTATCCTCATTATAAACAGTGATTTCGATCCTGAGACATTCAAAATTGATACCAAGGCCAGGATCATGACCGTAAACGCTACCAAGATCGCACTGGACATTATCGGAAGACCGATAGTCAACACTGTTCTGCTCGGTGCTTTTGCCGGTGCAACCGGTGAGGTAAGGCCCGAGTCCATCATGGAAGCGGTCAAGGAAAGATTCCCCGGCAAGGTCGGAGAAAGAAACGCGGAAGCCGTTATGGAAGCATACAAGATGATGAGGGATCAGAAATGAAGATAGTACCCGGAGCTGTTTGTGAAGCAGGTACAAGCCGTGCCAACAAGACAGGCGGATGGAGAACCTTCAAGCCTGTATATGATTATGACAAATGCATAAAATGCAAGTTATGCGAACTGCTCTGTCCGGACAGTGCAGTCAAACCCAGAGAGGACGGGTACTTCGAGTTTGATTATGATTTCTGCAAAGGATGCGGGATCTGTGCAAACGAATGCCCGAAAGACGCGATAACAATGGAACTGGAGGAGAAATAATGCCACGTGAGATGACTATGGATAAAAGCAAAATGGTGGTTGTGGAAGGTTCCTATGCCGTTGCACATTCCGTAAAGGTATGCAGACCAAACGTAATCTCAGCTTACCCTATTACTCCGCAGACCCATATCGTGGAAGACCTTTCCCAGTTCATGGCTGACGGTGAGATTCCAAACTGTGAATACATCAACGTGGAGTCCGAATTCTCAGCACTCTCAGCACTGGTCGGATCATCAGCAGTGGGAGCAAGATCCTACTCAGCTACAACATCCCAGGGTCTTGAGCTCATGCATGAGGTACTGTTCAACGTTTCAGGCATGAGACTGCCTATTGTGATGACCGTTGCCAACAGGGCTGTAAGTGCTCCGATCAGCATCTGGAACGACCAGCAGGATTCCATCGCACAGAGGGACACAGGCTGGATACAGCTCTATGCTGAGAACATACAGGAAGCCTCTGACATGACAGCCCAGCTCTTCAAGGTATCAGAGGACAAGGATATAATGATGCCTTCCATGGCATGTATGGACGGTTTTATCCTTTCACATGTCTACGAGCCTGTTGTACTGCTCGAGCAGGACATCACTGACGAGTTCCTGCCATCATTCGATCCGGAGCGTACACTTGATCCGAGCAACCCTCTGACATTCGGTGCATTCGCAGATCCTAACTATTATACTGAGTTCAGGTACCTGCAGGAGCAGGCAATGCAGACCGCCCTGAAGAAGATCGAGACCGTTGCAGACGAGTTCTCTGACATGTACGGCAGATACTTCGGCGGACTCATAGACGAGTACCAGACCGAGGATGCGGACATCATAATAATGGCAATGGGTTCCATTGTCGGAACAATCAAGGATGTTATCGACCGCCTCAGGGAGAACAATGTCAAGGTAGGACTCCTGAAGGTAAGGGCGTTCAGACCATTCCCTGCAGAGGCTATCAAGAATGTTATCAAGGATGCAAAGGTTGTCGTTGTCCTTGACAAGAACATCTCACTAGGTATGAATGCAGGTGCACTTTTCATTGAGACAAAGTCCGTCCTGTACAACACCGATATCGATGTACCTGTTACAGGTTACATGATCGGTCACGGAGGACGTGACATACCAACAAGCACTATCGACAAGATCATCGATGATGCTAAGGAAATTATGAAATCAGGTATTAAGACAGAAAGTCAGTTTACCGATCTGAAGGAGGAACTGGTATGAATCAGATATCACTTTTAGCACCGGGACACAGCGGATGTGCAGGCTGCTGTGACGCAATGGCTGCTAAGTTCACCCTCATGGGCGCCGGGGACAACTGTATAGTTGTAAGTCCTACCGGTTGCCTTGAGGTTATGACAACACCATATCCTGAGACATCCTGGGACGTACCCTGGATACACTCACTTTTCGAGAATGCAGGTGCTGTTGCATCAGGAATTGAAGCAGGGCTCAAGGCACTTGGCAAGAAGGAGAAAACAAAGGTAATCGCAATGGGTGGAGACGGTGCCACCCTGGATATCGGCCTGCAGGCAATATCCGGTGCCTTTGAGAGAGGACACGATTTCACATATGTGTGTATCGATAACGAAGCATACATGAACACCGGTGTGCAGAGAAGTGGAGCTACACCTTACAATGCATCCACTACCACAAGTCCGGCAGGTAAGGTCTCATTCGGTAACCCAAGACCGAAGAAGAACATGCCTGCAATCATCGCAGCACACGGCTCACCATACGTTGCCACAACATCCCTTGCATATCCGAAAGACATGATCGCAAAGGTGAAGAAGGCCACGGAGATCGAAGGCCCGACCTACATCCACTGCCATGCGCCATGTACCACAGGATGGGGATTCGACACTTCCAAGACCGTAGAGGTTGCCAAGATGGCTGTAAAGACAGGTCTCTGGCCACTCTATGAGATGGAGAACGGTGTTGTCACCAAGGTAAGGAAGTTAGGCAAGGTAAAGGCACCTGTTGAAGACTATCTCAAGATGCAGCGCCGCTTCAAGCACCTTTTCACAATGGAAGGCGGCGAGGAAGAGATAGCTAAGATCCAGGATATTGCCAACATGAACATTGAAGAGTACGGATTATAAAATCCTCTCTTTATTATTCTATTTTTATTTTAATGTGCAGTGGAAATAACCGGGTTTCTGAATATTAGTTACAACCATTCTTCACTAATTATACTCAACATGGCAAAGGAAGTCCCTGCCGTAGCTGATAACACGGCCAGTTTTGAGCGTATATTCGAACTGCTGAAGCAGGAATACCCGAATGCCGCACCTGCCCTGCATTTCAAGAATGAACTGGAACTGCTGGTGGCAACGATACTTTCGGCACAGTCTACAGACCGTCAAGTGAACCAGGTAACACAGACGCTTTTCAAGAAGTACTGCACAGTCGAGGACTACGCAAACGCAGATATCAACGAATTCGGAAAGGATATTTACTCCACAGGCTTCTACCGCCAGAAAGCAAAGCACATAATCGGGAGCGCACAGATCATGCTCACGGAGTTCGACGGCCGGGTACCCGACACCATGGAAGGCCTGCTGCAACTTCCGGGGGTGGGCCGCAAGACCGCAAATATAGTGCTATCAAGAGCCTTCGGTAAGATAGAGGGCATTGCAGTGGACACACACGTAAAACGCCTGTCCCGGCGTCTGGGCTTTACACAGGAAACAGATCCCGAAAAGATCGAGCAGGACCTGATGTCCATTGCAGAAAGAGAGGAGCTGGAAACCCTCTCCATGACACTGATACTCCACGGCCGTAATGTCTGTATCGCACGCAAACCAAAATGTGAGATCTGTGTGGTCAATAAGCTGTGTCCATCAAGCAGAGTATAAGACTAAGAACTACAGGACTCCGGATTTAACCTAAATTTATCACTTTTCCATAGCCTTGGCCCTCAGGTCCTTCGGCATTTTCTCGATGGCATACCTCAGTGCAGTACGTGGCATGACCTTTTTGTTCTTCATGACGTAGTCGAAAATCTTCTGCTGATGCTGCTTACTGGCTTCCTTGAGCATCCAGCCGTATCCCTTCTGCACAAGGTCATCCTCATCCATCAATAACATGTCAGCAATCTCCAGCACGTCGTCAAGGAAATCTCCCCTGCGAGCCGCTAAAACGAGTGTTACAGCAGCAGCACGCCTGTACCAGCGGTTATCAGAAGCCGTCCATTCCTTAAGTGATCCGATATACTCAGGATACATGTCGATAAATGTCCCTATGGTATGATTGCAAAGGGTATCGCATTTCGCCCAGTTGTTCACATAATCGCCGACCCATCTCTCAAAAACAGCAAAATCCCCGGGTTCATATTGCTTTCTCAGATAGTATGACCATTCGAACGCGATAAATGACTCTTCCATGTAATCGGAACTGAGGAGTTCCTCGCAGAGTGTGAATATCTCGGGCTTGTTTTTGTCGGAAATGGCCTTGAAGTACTTCTTTGCCATCTTCTTGACAATTGCTGTTTTTACGCCGTAGGACTTGACTTCTTCCTTGAAGAAACGAGTTGAGCTTGCTTTTGTTTTTTCGTCGGCGTTTTGTTCGAGTTCTTGTCTGATATCGGAGATTATGTCATTCATAATTATGTCCTAAGTTAGATATGGATAATAATTTGTGCTCAGGAAAAACTAAAGCTCCACCATCATCCCGCAACCATACTCACCAGTCGGCCGCCGGAAAAACCCGAACTTCTCGTAGAAGCTCTCCATACCCTTTGCACACATCAGGGTTATGTAGGAATATTCCTGCACATTTTCTTTCAGGTAAGCCATTGTCCTCTCCATAAGTGCTGTGCCAATGCCCTGTTTCTGATATTCGGGCAGGACAATGACATCAGCTATGAAAAAGATGAAACTATCGTCTCCCACTACACGGGACATACCGATGACCCTGTCATCCTCAACAGCGCAGATGCAGTAGTTTGAATTGTTCAGGCTCTTCTCTATTGCTGCTTTATTGGGGTAGGGCCAGTTTACGGATTTTCGCAGGTGAATGTATTCTTCAATTGAGGGGAGTTTTTCTTTGAGGATGTAATTTGTCATACTTTTTTGAAAATTGAATATTGAAGTAAATAAACATGACTGCTGATAATCGGAGGTCTCAATCACAGAAAGGATGCATAAAATAAGAAGCTCTGTAGAAATTCCCGAATTTATGAGATTTAAGATTAGAAATGTGTGCAGTAAACAATACCGAAGATTTCAGTGTACCCACAGGTATTGGTTTTTTCAAGATATTCTACAGAGCCGAGTTGTCATATTAGCTTATATATCAAAAGAATAAAACATTTTCCTTCCTTAATTTTAAAATGGCTTTTTAATTTTAATATATCATAACTGGCAGAAATTTTTGTTTCAATGAATGGAAGCTCTGGAGTTCTAGTCTGGAAAAAGCGCTATTCACTCCCTATTTCAGTACAGAGTAACACTTAAGGCTCCACCTTTTTTGAACTATTATGTGCAAAATAAAGAGGAAGTATTTCTTACAAAGTAAAAGCTATTTAAACAAATCTTATCAATTGTCGTATCCAAACCAGCACCTGTTCGAGTTCTGCATATACACACATTCATGTCCTATTTTGGGACAAAAGTTTGAGGGAGTTCCGTCATTTATTTTCTGTTCCGGTAAGACGATTTCAGCACATTCACATGTTTTACGTGCTTTATTTTGTATCTTATTAATTTTTTCACGTTCTGCTGGATTTATAGCTCTTTGTTCTTGCTCTTTTACCTGTTCCATAGTTATTTGACTTTCTTGACCTTCTTTGAAAACATTCAATACAGCAAAGACTAAGCTACTAAAAAATCCCATTTAAACCACCAATTCTTTAATCATCCCTAACTTTAAACTAGACAGATTCTCTTCATTTTAATTTTCAATTCTTATCATTATATTCGATATTCTCAATATCCGCAAGTACATCTGTAAGTTATGGAGAATTTAGCAAATAATGCTAAATTGACGCAGCCAATGTATCATTTAATATCAAAATGAAAACAAGCATTGAAGATATGATGTGATATGGCCTCTTTCCCACAAGACCCATATATTATTGAACCAACACCCATTCCCACAAGTGAAGACTTAACATGGACTGCATCGCAGTTATTCGAATAGTATGTTTCCGATTCCCGTGAACACCAGCCAATCGGAATTCCCCCTAATATAACTTGCAGATGCGCTTTTTCTTGGACTTTTCGTAAATAAATTATTGAAGAACTGTAATATAACACTTTCTTCTTTTAATTTTAAAATGCCCTTAAATTATTAAAGAGCCATTTAAAAATGAGATTAATGCAGAAGTTGCATGAATAGATAATTATCCTAAATCAAAAAAACAGCATCTTGCATGGTATAAATAAAAACATGAATAGTTAAATTTCAGTTATCAGCTTTGCATCTTTCAGGTAATGATCATAAAGTTCTTTAGCCCACTGACGTCCTTCCGGCCTGTAACATAAAACCTGTTTATTACTGAATTCATTGTTCTTCAAAAACAGCCTCAGCAGGAAACCGTTATCACTAACTGTGACTGATGAGATTTTCGGCTCTTTTTGATATATATAGATATTAACATTTTCAAGAGCTATAGCAGATTTACATGCATCATACATTTCATCGATTATTTTCTGAGCAAGTTCTTTCGAGAAAATAATTGAAACTTCAACGCCTCTAGCAACCAGCTGATCCAGAACGGATTTAGCTCCCGGATGCATGAATGTATATACAAAATAAACCGCTCTGGAATCTAGGCAATCGGGAAGATGATCTGTATTCAACTCAATTGAATTTACATGATCAGGTTCTACAAGATTAAAACCCCTTATCTCATTTATTCGCTTCAGAAGATGTTCGGGAATACCATCTACATTATGCTGTGCAAAATAGTGACTGCTGCTATCAAGAGTTTCAACAGTATCTATGAAAGGTTTCATTGAGTTAGCTATCAATTTTCCAGTGTTTGTCAAGCCATATGAATCATCCGATTGAAAAATAAGATCACGTTCTTTCAGTATCTTCATCTGCGGAAGCAATGCCTGCCTTGAAGTATCAAGATTATCGAGCAAGAAATTCATTTCCTGAGGACCATCTTTCAGCAGCAACATAACATTCTTCCTTTTTTCAGAAGCAAACAGAATATCAAGTATTGACTTCTTCAAAATACCACCCGTTTTATTTACACAAAGTACTCTACCAACCAACGTAGAATTATTGCATTAAAAATAAATTCAATTATAGTATTTAACTAATTTTTCTTTAAAATTTTAAAAAATATTAACTGAAATAATTTTAAACTTCACAGTTTTCCCACTTGCCAAAGCTCCTTTTAAGCACAAATAATGCCATCGGGATCAGAACCACAGAAGCAAGCACAAAGTGGAAGTTCAACTGCGCAAGGAAGATCAGTCCCAGCACAACAGGACCGATGGCAAGTACATAACTTGCGAATGTACCGGCACTGTATAGTGAAAATGTAGTGTTCAGCCCTGTCAGGTAGACTGTCACCGAGACAACATACAGGGATACTGCAACAAAGAGCAGGACAATGTTGACAATATCATAGAGCCTGCCAGCATAGATTGTAGCTATCAGGACCACTATAAGTAGAACAATGTTCAACACTGAATAACTGTTGAGCTTGCTTCTTAACACATCCGGAACAGTGAGCGGAAGAAAGGCATAGGAGCTGAACATATCATACACCACCAGCCAGTTGTACATGGACGAGGCCATCATTCCCACAACTACCGCAAAGACCACAAGGATGTCAAGTCCCGGAACCACTTTCAATAACTGCGGCAGGAAAAGCCATACGAGGATCACAGGCACGAGGAATGAGAAAACTATTTTTCCGGCTCCACCCTCGCTGCGGCTGAAATCCAGATAGTCCTTGACCATGAAATGAGAGTATCCATAGAAGTCCAGACGCTCAACCGCCTCTTTGAACCGGTTTTTATAGTGTTTTTGCGATTGCGGATAATCCACTTTAAGGAATATCAGGGATATGACGGAAGGCACAATTACAAGAGCAAGAGCGATAATGAATATCTCTGCTGAAGGGTTCATGTAAAGAACAAGTGGTGGAAGCACATACAGGCTTTCAAGTCCTATGCCCTGGAAGAAAACCATGAACACTACAGGAATAAGGAGAAGCAGGAAAAGTCCCTTCTTTCCCAGATTGGCATATATCGTCGACAGGAGGAACACAAAGGACAGGCCGGTACAGAATGCCAGGAACAATGTAGTAAGAAGTGGGATGAACGGGTAATGAAGGTCGATAAGAACTGCACCGGTCACAAATCCTGCAGTAAACGGCAGCACGTACAGGAAAAAGTAATAGATTACATCCTTAATTACGAAATTGGTGAAAATAACCCTTTCAGAAATTGGAAGCGTCCTTGATGAATAAGCCAGCAGGCTTGCCTGCCCGAAACGCCTGTTCATGACCTCCCTTCCCAGCAGACCGAATCCTCCAACCATTGAACCCATGAAAAGAAGCAGGTAGTGCAGTCCAAGCAGTACTTCCGCCTGACTGATAATCCTTCCGAAAATAATCATGGAAAGCGAGAACAAGATTGAAATTGCAGCTATGACAAGCGGGAAAAGTGCAAAACCCTTGTTTCCGAAAAACGAGGAGTGCATACGCCACTCTTCCTTCATCATGCTATTAAACAGTTCGAACATAACCGCACCTCAGTTAACGAGTTCCAGGAAGAAATCTTCCAGCGGTCTCTCACCAATGGCAGGGTCGTCCATGCTTCCCGAGAAGACCAGATTACCCTTGTAAATGATACCCATGCTGCTGCATATTTCCCTGGCAATATCAAGAATATGAGTGGATATGAAAACAGTTCCTCCCTTGCCCGCATAATCCTTAAGAAAATCCTTGACCTTGCGCTGCATGAGCGGGTCAAGATTGATTAAGGGTTCATCTATGATCACAAGCTCCGGTTCATGCAGGAAAGCCTGTGCCAGCATCAGTTTCTGTCTTGTTCCCCTGGAGAGGTCCTTGCAGAGCACATCCCGCTGTCCTGCGAAGTCGAGATATGAGAGCCACCATTCGCACTTGTCCTCAAAATCCTCCAGTTTTCTTATCTTTGCGACAAAATAGAGGTATTCTTCGGCGGTCAGGAAGCTTGGTGGTGTTTCCTGTTCCGGTATTATTCCAACAAGCTCCTTTACCCTCAATGGATCTTCAAGTACATTGACACCATGAACGAATATCTCCCCTGCAGTTGGTCTGATCTGACCCGTGAGCATCTTGATCATCGTGGTCTTGCCGGACCCATTGGGACCCAGAAGGCCGAATAGCTCGCCTTTTTTTACTTCAAGATTAACAGTATTCACAGCTTTTGTATCGCCAAAATGTTTTGAGAGATCCTTAACGATTATCAAAATATTCACCTGAAAGTGACTTTTTATACAGATGAATATATTCTTGAAAATATAAAAAGAGAGAGGAATGTCAAATTTAACCTGTTAATTAACAGCTATCATCTGAGAACAACTGTTTTGCAAACTCCATTCTTTCTCCCAGACCCGGACCTTCGAAGGTCTCCGAAACCTTTTCAAGTAGTTCTGGTACTGGCAGGTTCTGAGGACATGCATCAACACACTGTCCACACTCTGTACACTGGGATGCAAAATTGGTCTCGGCCCCTCTGAGAATTCCGCCAAGCTTTGCTGCGTACATCATCATGAGCCTGTCCTCGTCATCGAACATGTGCAGGTTGTTATACATCTCGAAGCATGCCGGGATATCAACACCTTCAGGACATGGCATACAATACCTGCATCCGGTACAGCCGATCTTCATAAGTTCCTGATACTTATCCGCAACCCTTTCCACAAGACTTAACTCTTCTTCGGTCAGTGAATCCGGAAGAGCCTCATTAGCAATCCTCAGATTTTCTTCAACATGAGCAGGTTCACTCATTCCGGAAAGCACTACGGTAACTTCGGGACGGTTCCAGACCCAGCGAAGTGCCCACTCCACAGGACTGCGTCTGGCACCTGCCTCGTTCCAGATATCCACAACCTCATCAGGAACCGGATCTGCTAGGTTTCCACCTCTCAGAGGCTCCATTATCACAACCCCAAGACCTTTCGATGCAGCATATTCAAGTCCCTTGGTTCCTGCCTGTAAATCTTCATCAAGGAAATTATACTGGATCTGGCAGAAATCCCAGTCATATGCATCTACAATGGGCTTGAAATCCTCAGGGGCACCATGATAGGAAAAACCTGCATTGACTATGCGACCGTCAGCTTTAGCTTTATCCAGGAATTCCATGACCCCAAGATCCCTGATATTTTCCCAGCTGCTTTTTACCAGGCTGTGTATCAGGTAGTAATCGATCTGATCGGTGTTCAGTTTCTCAAGCTGTGAATTGAGGAACCTGTCCATATCCTCATATTTTTTGACCATCCACTGCGGCTGTTTTGTGGCAAGTTTTACTTTCTCCCTGTACCCATCGGCAAGTGCACGTGCAAGGAAAGGCTCACTTTCTCCCATGTGATAGGGCCATGCAGTATCCACATAGTTCACACCATTATCGATGGAATAGCGAACCATATCGGTAGCTACCTTTTCGTCGATACTCCCATCCTCTTTTGTTGGCAGGCGCATGGCTCCAAAACCGAGTATTGAAAGCTCATCCCCGTTTTTTGGCATTTTCCTGTATAACATTGAATTCCTCCCTCATTTTGAATTGTCTTACTTAATCCTGATTGACTACTTATCTTACTATTAATCAATCTGTTAACTTTTATGCCCGAATGACCACCAGAAGATGCAACACCTGTCGATAAATGATTTGTAACAGGATATCAATCTACCCAAATTGACTTGATGATTCATAAAACGGCAAATCTGATCGTTCAATAATGTTTTGATCAGACATCTGCAAAAGAAAATTTACACTTACCTTTTTGCCTATAGATTTTTAATTCTCTGACACTTTCTGAGCAAATCTTACTCCAATATCAAAGGCTTTACTGCAATCCTTCGGGAATTCTTCCTTTCGTCTCCTGGATTTTTCTTCAGGATTGAAAGCAGTTGAAACATATTTGGAGTAATCATCAAACTGGTATGTGTCGGTTACATATAGTGATTCCGAAGAACCGAAAAATCTTGTTAGCAGCATATCCATTTTATTGAAAATAGCCTCATATCCCATCATTTCCATCTGTTGTTCATTCACATTCATGGTGTAGATGAAAGCAGTAGGTATCTTTTTCTCAAATAATACGGAGTGGTCTTTATCGTAGACAAGGTATTGGAAAAATAATCTTTCCAGGAAAGATCTCATCTCTCCGGTCACATCACCGAAATAGATAGGTGAACCAAGAATAAGGGCATCAGCTTCTTCTATTTTCTTAAGGACAGGTGTCAGTTCATCTTCCATGGCACATACACCATAACTTTGACCACCTATTCTCTTGCAGGCAAAGCAGCTTATGCATCCTTTGTAGTTCAGGTCATAGAGGTGAATGAATTCTGTTTCCCCACCCCTGGATTCTGCTCCCCTAAGTGCATGCCCTAGAAGAGTTGCAGTGTTCCAGTTCTTTCTTGGACTTCCGTTTATTGCTATTACTTTCATGTGATCATCTCATTTTGATCTCTAAGGGGATTCTTTTCATTAAATGTAGTGTTCGTGTATCCAGTTTGTTAGTTAACTCAATTCCTTTGAGAAGGTCAGGAAAAAAGCTTTCTTGCTGTATCTTCTGCTCTTCTTATAACTTCTTTTACGGGAATACCGCTTGTTCTAGCAATCCTTTTACAGTCCTCGAACTCGGCAGAGATATTGAGCAAAATACCTTCAGAGTCTCTGGCAATCTTCACTGCGGTTTCGTACATCTCACCTTCAAGTTCAAATTTTAGCGTCTCTATCCTTCTGCCAGCCATTAACCTGTGACGTGCAGGCATAACTCTTACACCCAGGGACCCCGTCTCAACAATGATCTTCCGTGCGAGCTTTGCAGTATCCTCAGGCTTTGCAATGACCTTGATAATATTGGCCGGACGACCTTTTTTCATTGTTGCCGGGATAATTGCAACATCTCTTGCACCCATGGAAAGCAATTCCTCGAACAGGTTACCCAGTACTTCTCCGCTCACATCGTCAGCATTTGTCTCAAGCACTTCTATAATATCCGGGATCAGGCAGGAATCCATCTCAGAAAGTACTCCCTGAAGCACGTTCGGACCGCTAAGCTCGGCGTCTCCGGCTCCGTAGCCTATTGAGATTACCCTGCCCTGGGGAAAAGTCTCCACAGGTCTTGCAAAATGAGAAAGTATAGCGGCCCCGGTGGGAGTCAGAAGTTCTTTTTGCTCGTTCCCGCCTCTGAAATATAGTTTCCCTTTACTGAGCACCTCAAGTGTAGCCGGAGCTGGTACAGGCAAGGTTCCATGTGCGCATTCTATTGTCCCGCTTCCCACATTGATAGGAGTGCAGTAAACAGAATCACATCCAAGGGAATGGATAGCTGCCGAGGAGCCAATGACATCTGCAAGTGCATCACTTTGCCCTACTTCATGAAAATGGAGTTTCTCAAGATCATCCACTCCATGAACCGCGGCCTCGGCTTCTGCCATCTTTGAAAAGATATCAAGGGCACTCGCCTCCACTCTGGAATGTAGGCTTGCTTCCTTTATCAGGTCCACAAGTTCAGGATATGTGCGTGAATGCTCTCTTTCGGGGACATTTATCCTGACATCCAGGGCTTTTATACCCTTTTTCACTACTTCCCTTATATACACAGATACGGGAGCAGAAGCTTCTATAAGTTCTTTTACGTTTTCCCTGTCAGCTCCGAGGTCCAGAGTACAGCCAAGGATCATATCTCCGGCGGCTCCGGAAAAAGGATTGAATATAAGTGATCTCATGATCTTTGTTCCTTTTCTTTCTTGCATCCCACCCTTGCAGATGCGATCATGTTCGCTATCCTTGCCGCATATGCTCCAGCAACAAAACCGGCATCAATATTTACAACTGCAAGTGTGGAACAGGACTGGAGCATTGACATGAGAGCAGCTTCTCCTTTGCCACCTGCACCATATCCTGTGGAAACCGGAAGGCCGATCACAGGCACATCAACAAGTCCCGAGACTATTGTGGGAAGTGTGCCTTCCCTTCCGGCTGCAACCACAATAGCCCCCGGATTCTTCGATCTCATATTCTGAAGTTCGGGAACGAGTCTGTGGATTCCTGCAACTCCTACATCATATACCGTAACAGTCTCGCATCCCATCTCTGAAGCCACAACCTTTGCCTCTTCTGCGACTGGAATATCGGCCGTGCCCGCAGAGATGATACCTACAACTCCACCGGTTTTTGTCGCAGGGGTGCCGTCATGGACCACAACCGTACGTGCCCTGCTGTTCCACTCGAGTTTATCGTCATCAAATGCTGCCTTCAGGGCTTCAAGATGTTTTTCAGATACACGGGTGATCAGGGCTCTTTTGGTATGTGATATCATGACCTTTGCAATCTCAACAACATCATCAGGCTCTTTGCAGTCTGCAAGAACAGCCTCGACAACCCCTGTTCTGCATTTTCTGTGAGAATCAATTTTTGCTATATCCGAATAGGACACAAAACCAAGACCACGTGCCTGTTGTTCCGCAGTTTCGACATCTAATTTTCCGTCTTTGACAGCTCTGAAGAGCTCTGTGAGTTCCATGTGATAACCCCTTTCTAAAAAAGATAATAATTCAAAATTCACGAAATGATGAACAAATAAAAGTGGAATATTGTCTGGTATTCCAATAAAGAACCAGAAACAATATTCCTTCGTGTCTTCTTGTGGCAGATAGTTTCCGCTGTTATACCTGCTTGAACATCTCCTTAGCCATGGCAGCTCTCTGTTCAAGATCAGACCCTTCAAGTTCTTCAACAACTGATCCTAGAACTGTCGGTATGTCAATGTGCTGTGGACATTTCTCAAGGCACTGTCCGCACTGGACACATCTGGATGCAAACTCCGGTTCTTCAAGACCAAGGGCACCCCCTACACGTGCAGCATACATGAATTTTACTGTATCTGGATCGCCTTCCAGGTAAAGGTTGTTATAAAGCTCAAAACAAAGTGGAATATTCACACCTGCTGGACAGGGCATACAGTACTGGCAACCGGTACATTCTACTTTCATCAGTTCACGGTACTTGTTTTCAACTCTCTTTATAAGTTGTAGTTCTTCTTCTGTAAGTGAATTTGGATGTGCCTCCCCTGCTATCCTGAGATTTTCCTCAACATGAGTTTCCTCACTCATACCGGAAAGAACAACTGTGACCTCCGGGTGATTCCATACCCAGCGAAGAGCCCATTCTGCAGGTGTTCTCTTTGTCGGTGCCTCATCCCAGATTTCTTCCACAGAATTAGGTATGGTTTTTGTAAGACTTCCACCACGAAGAGGCTCCATAATGATAACTCCAATATCTTTTGAAGCTGCATATTCAAGACCGGCTTTACCTGCCTGATTCTTTTCATCAAGATAATTGTACTGGATTTGGCAGAAATCCCAGTCGTAAGCATCGACTATGCGGTTGAAATCCTCTGATGCTCCGTGGAAAGAGAAACCTGCATTGATGATACGACCATCAGCTTTGGCCTTGTCAAGGAAATCAACTACACCTAATTTTTCAACAGTGTCCCACAGATCACCGACTAGAGAGTGTATAAGATAGTAGTCAATATAGTCGGTGTTCAGTTTCTCAAGCTGAGCATCCAGGAACTTATCCATATCTTCACGCTTCTCTACGAGCCATGAAGGAAGTTTTGTTGCAAGCTTCACTTTTTCGCGGTATCCGCCAGCAAGGGCACGACCCAGGAAAGGCTCACTTGCTCCCATGTGGTATGGCCAGGCTGTATCAACATAGTTCACTCCCTGGTCAATTGCATGGCGTACCTGTTTAGTCGCTCTTTCTTCATCTATACTACCATCTTCTTTAGAGGCAAGGCGCATGGCTCCAAAACCGAGTATTGAAAGCTCATCTCCATTCTTTGGCATTTGTCTGTACAGCATCTTTAGCTTTCCTTTAATTTTGAATTGTATAAAATAATATTACTACAAACTGACTGAACAGTCAGTCATGGATAGTATTGTTAGTATATATCTGCTTTGATTGATCAGTCAATTACTCCCCATGTTGTGAAAAATTATTTTTATTCAGATGTCGGTGGAACACCTTTTCATTGATCATATCTGCAATATCATGTATGTCACTGGAATGCGAAAAAGTACCTATTCGAATTTTCTTTGTGTTTTTATTGAAACATGTACATTCTTTTGTAGTCACTAAAATGTCCTCTCGGCTTTCGGTGTTTATTTTAAACTAATTCCTGGCTTCATTTACGCTTTTTCTATGAGTATCGTACCTGACATATTTTTGATATGCTCGCCGCCTGATACAACATTACCTAACTCGTACAAACCGCCTGCAGAACCGAATTTCTGATAAAACATTACCACGTCTCCCCATGGAGCATAATATGCAAGCGTTCCAGATTTTGCATTTGCCATAGGTGTGTTAGTCGTATCGAGTTTTTTGGGCGGATAAAATATCTTTTCATCATTACTGAAATCTTCAACATCGACCGTTAAGGGTAACTGTTCATAGAGTTCTTTTGCAGCTTTCCCATCATTGAGCTCAAAGATCGTTGTATTTCCATTTGCTTGAACACTAATTTGCATTTTTGTTTCCTCCGCTTCTTGGTTAATTTCATCTTTTTCTATCTGCATGCTACCCGACATATTGGCAATCTCATCAATTCCAGTGAGGCATATACCTAAACGGTGCATCTCGTCACCTGCATAAAAATCCTCATAGAGCATGAATACATCACCCCATGGTTCATAGTAACTGAGTTCACCCTTTTTACCGTCATGATAAGCCTCTTGCGCAGTAACATTTAATTTATTTGGCGGATAGAACATCCACTGTGCATCTCGGAAATTCGTTAGATCAAGTTCCAGTGGCAATTGCTCATACAGTTCTTTGGCAGCAACCGTATCATATAGCTGGAATGTTGCTACATGCCCCTGTGAAGTGATTTTAACACTCATATCTGATAAAGCCAGACTGTGCTCCGGCTCTGTTGAAATAGTTTCTCCGGATGAATTTACTTCTGATTGATTGTCAATGGTGCTTTGATCAATATTATTTCGTTCAGCACATCCAATAGCTAGAAATACCAGTAAAAATACTCCTAAACAAATTAACATCCATTTTGTTCCATTATGTTCTGGAGTAATTTTCATGATAAAACCTCAATTTGTTATTTTTCCTGCACAGGCACATCTGCATTGTTTAAGACATTCTTCATCATAGATCTCTGAATTTTGAATTTCTTCGTTGTCCAGATCTTCCCTGACTTCGATCACGCATGAAACGTCTTCCAGCTGATTATCATCCAATATTACTTCTCCAATCAAATCCGCAATGATACGTCCGCTGCGTGGATTTTTTACACTTGTTATCGAACCTGTGATTGTAGCATGAACATCACTGTATTCAAATGAAAGATCACAATCAATCATCTCGCAATCTTCAAGAACCAGACCTTTAGCGTAACAAAGTGGCTGGGTTCCAATTATTTTGCATCGGACAAGCTTGAGATTTTCGGAGTACCAGCCAAGATATTCACCTTTTACGACACTGTCTGAGACGGTGACATTTTTGCTGTGCCAGAAAGCATCTTTTGTATCCAGAAGGGAATTTTTGATCTCGACATTTTCCACATACTGAAAAGAGTATTTACCGCTTAATACAAAGTTATCAAGCAGGATATCTGAGCTGTAGAAGAATGGATATTCAGACTCAAGCTCTGTGTTCTTTATCACCAGTCCGTGTGATAACCATCCAAACTCAGATGACACAATGTTAGAGTTTTCAATAGTGATATCCTCACATTCCCGTACAGCTTTAATGCCTCCCATATGACTATCCTTTATTATTACCTGCTTACTGTACCATAATGCAGCACGGCATGTATCTGTCATACGACTGTTTACAATTTGAGCGTCCCTTACATGCCAGAAAGGATAACGAAGCCTGAAGTCACAATCTGAAACATGTATGTCTGCGCTTTCCTTCAAAGCAGATTCTCCATCAGCAAGGCCATCAAAGGTACAGTGAGAAATTGTCGCGCCCTGTATGCCATAGAGAGCACGCTCTTCATCCATTATCAGGTCCTTAAATTCATTAGATTTTAGACTCATGTTTTGACCTTTTTTCCCGCCATTGATTAGAGTAATTTTGAACACCATAGTCATTGACTGACTGAACAGTCAAGAGTAGATAGTGGATTGTGGTATATATACGTTATGATTGACTACTCACTCAGTAATATTTATATCCTAGATACTCTATCTATGTATCATTAGTTGATATATCGTGTAACGATACATCGGCAGGCGATCAGCTCAAAATTAGAGGAAGATAAAATGGATAACGATATCAGAAGAGCTTTTCTTAAATATATTGTCTTGACTGTGATAAGTAAGAAGAGCACTCATGGCTATGAGATCATCAAAACCATTGAAACATGTTCTAAAGGGAAATGGAAACCAAGTACCGGTTCTATCTATCCAATATTGGATTATCTGGTGTCTGAAGGATACGTTCTGAGTGAGGAAATTGATCGTAAGAAAGTCTATACGATCACAGCTGAAGGTTCAGTAGCTTTAGAAGAAATGACCCAGAAAAAAGCTGAACTTCTGAATGAAATAGCCATGCTTATCGATAGCATCACAGAAGGTGACTGCACATAATCTGAATCATGACCTGTTAAAAAATACAGAACTGCAGTCCATGATGATTTACGATAACGAGATTCTGAATAATAATTTGTTTTACAGAAGGTAATAGTTTGGAAAATAGAAACGATGTAAAAACAGAGAACATTTCTCACAAAAAAGGACATGGTATCCCATACAAGTGGACGGCACTACTTACCGTGTTACTTGCGTCATTTATGGCCACTATCAACAGCAGTATTATACTTATCTCGCTTCCTGCCATATTCAATGGGATTCATCTAGATCCTATGCAACCGGATGCGTTCCAATACTTGTTATGGATACTAATGGGCTACGGACTTGTAACGGCTACGATCCTTCTCAGTATCGGGAGACTTGCCGATATTTACGGAAGGGTCAGACTATTCAGACTCGGATTTTTCATATTCATGATCGGATCGGTCATGCTCTATTTAACACCCGGAACCGGTAGTACCGGAGCGATAGAACTTATACTCTTCAGGTTCGTGCAGGCTGTAGGAGGCGCACTGACCATGGCTAACGGTCCGGCCATAATCACCGATGTTTTCCCCAGCAGCGAAAGGGGAAAAGCACTTGGTATCAATACCGTAGCTCTCATGTCAGGCCAGTTCATCGGACTCCTGCTTGGAGGCATACTTGTAACCTACAACTGGCGCTATGTATTCCTTGTAAATGTCCCATTTGCACTGATCGGAACTATTTGGGCATACTGGAAAATGGAAGAGCTTTCTTTCAAGGCAAAGAAAACCAGCGTAGACATACTTGGAAATGTCTTCTTCATCGGTGGACTGACATCACTTCTTGTGGGTATCACCTATGGCCTAATGCCTTACGAACATGATGGAATAATGGATGCAATGGGATGGAATAGTCCACTTGTGCACATTACTGCTGCAATAGGAATTATACTGCTTCTTGCATTCCCGTTCGTAGAGCGCAGGGCAGAGAACCCAATGTTCCGCTTTGAATTCTTCAAGATAAGGGCTTTTGCTTTTTCAAATCTTGCAAACTTTATGGCAGCTATTGCAAGAGGAGGCATAATGTTCATGCTTATACTGTTGCTTCAGGGCATATGGCTGCCACTTCATGGCTATAGTTTTGAGGATACGCCCCTTTGGGCTGGCATTTATATGCTTCCGTTGACTGTCGGCTTTATCATAATGGGCCCGATATCGGGAATGCTTTCGGATAAATACGGACCCAGATGGATAGCTACTTCAGGAATGGCACTTGTGGCAGTGGTGTTCCTGGGACTTGCAATGCTGCCTTACAATTTCGACTACTGGGAACTTGGCATTCTCATTTTCCTTATGGGCATAGGTAACGGCATGTTCAGTTCACCAAACAGCTCATCCATAATGAACTCGGTACCAGCCGAGGATAGGGGAGTTGCTTCAGGTATGATGTCGACCCTGATGAACTCAGCTATGGTACTGAGCATGGGACTATTCTTCACTATTGTGATTGTGGGTCTCCAGGGCACGTTCCCTAATGCAATACATGAATCATTCACAAGTTTTGCATCGACACAGACTGCACCAGTCATGCAGAATCTTGCAGAGCAGATATCAGAGATATCCCCTACCAATGCATTATTCTCAGCTTTCCTTGGATACAATCCAATGGGTACCATTTTGAACGTAATGGACAGCAGTGTCGTAGCCTCTATACCACAATCAGTGGTCGATACATTGACCAGCAACTACTGGTTCCCAGAGACTCTGCAACAGGCTTTCATGCCAGCACTCAGAGTATCCTTCATCATAGGTGCGATCCTTTCAGCAATAGCAGCTCTGCTGTCTGCAATGAGAGGCCAGCACTACGTGCATGAGATCCAGAACGAGATAGAATCTGCAATGAAAAGCCAGCATTTTGTGAATGCAATCCCTGACGAGATAGAGAAATAATTGTTAGTCTTTCAGTGACATGTCTGCAAAGGCATGTCCTTTTTAATTCAAATGTAATGATGATTTTTCTTTTTTATCAGATTTAAGCTCAGAATACAAAAATATTCAAATAGTAATTTTGCAGCAGGAATTTTATAGTACTCTGTCAGGCAAGTTCTATCAAAATATCAAAGCTGCCATTTAATGAATCCATTGTGGATGGATCACAGTCAATAACACCAAGATTTACAAATTCACCATAGCAATTCTCTTCATTATCAAACAAAATGGTAAAATAATCTCCCTGAGTAGTAAAGTCAATATCACCATTTTTCCATCCTGAAACCAGGTCTTCATCACTATATGATAATGGTTGATCCATCACGCCACAAACATCAAACTCATATCTGCTGGCACGGACTGTATAGGGTAGTCTGCTGATGAGTTCTCTGGCAGGTTCACTATCATTTAGTATTCCGGGAATGATTGTGCTACCAAAATGCATGTTGATCTTTGTTCCGTTTTTGATTTCGCGAGTTGTCATATCTAAATCCTCACTTGTTAGTACAATTGAAAAAATTAAAATTGGAAAAATAGAAAATCATTTTCCTATTTTTCCACATGCTTTTAGTTCAGGTTTTCTTTGAAGAATGATTCCAGTTTGTCAAATGGAATGTAGTCACTATCTCCGCCATCGTACAGATCTATGTGTCTTGCTCCCGGAACGATTACCAGCTCTTTAGGTTCAGCTGCTTCTTCATATGCTTCTTCAGTATAATATCTGGAGTGAGCATCCTCTCCCATGATGAAAAGAATTGGTCTCGGGGAAATTGTGTCAATGTAGTTCATCAGAGGGAAGTTCATGAATGACATACCACTTGTTACAGTAAATGCTGCTCCTGCATTTGGATGGAATCCTCTTTCCATTCCGTAGTATTCAAAGAATTCACTTGTAACAGGATCTAAACCTTCTGGAATTGATTCTGCTGGTTCACTAGGGAATCCGGCAGGTACTAATGGACTTCCATTCTCAAAGTCTACCCATCTTTGCTCAGCCATCTGATTCAACGATGCAGCACGCTGTTCATCGGTCAATGAATATCCGAATCCATCTCTGAACATGCTGCTTATATCATACATACTTGCAGTAGCAACTGCCTTGATACGTGGGTCAACCTGAGCTGCAGTAAGTGCAAATCCTCCACTACCGCAAATTCCAATAACTCCGATCTTCTCCCTGTCTACAAAGTCTCTGGTGCCGATAAAATCGACCGCTGCACTAAAGTCTTCAACAAACAGATCCGGGGATGAGATATGCCTTGGTTCTCCTCCACTATCACCATTATATGATTCGTCGAAAGCTAAAGCAACAAAACCTCTTTGTGCCATTTCCTGAGCATAAAGTCCTGCTCCCTGTTCCTTTACTCCACCGTAAGGTGTTCCAACAATAATTGCAGGATATTCCTGGGACCTGTTTATGTCTTTGGGCACGTATAAATGACCTGCAACCTCTACTCCGAATTTATTCTTGAATCTGACTTCTTCTAGAATTACATTATCGCTTAGTTCGAATGTAAGATCTCCAAGATCATATCTTTCCTGTTCATTATTTTCCTGTACCATATTATCTGCCTCTGAATTTCCTTCTGTTTCTATGACTAGATTATCGTATTGTTCATCAGTAACATCTCCAAACCATTCTGCAGCACCTGCACCTGGATTGGTAGTTACTCCAACATGCTCGAACGCACTATCTGCTGTTGCACCATGCCAGTGTATGACATCTGGTGGAATTTCCACAACATCACCGGCTTTCAATGATCTTGCTGGTTCACCTTCTTCCTGGTAATACCCTTCTCCACTGGTAACGAATAGAAGCTGTCCTCCCGGATGGGAATGCCAGTCGGTCCTTGCTCCCTCTGAAAATATTACGTTATACGATGGAGAGTTGTAAGTATCGTCGGTTACAAGCATTTCGACCCACACGTCTCCTGTAAAACTGTCTCCAAGTGGACTTCCGGCAACATTATTTCCTCTTGGAAATATTGTATCATCTTCTAGTTCACTATCAGAATCACTAATGCATCCTGTTGCAAGAATGAACATCAAAGAAAAACACAGCATAAGTAATCTGGTTTTAGTATTTTTTGACATTTTTTCCCTCTTGTTCATAATTTATATCTTCAATTTTCCTTTTCTGAAGGTCTTATGTGCTCAACATATTCGCATGAGTGAGCAATCAGTCATTGGTTTTTGCAAATTGCTGATTGGACATTAATGATACGAGTGACTAATCAGTCAGACACTTATAATCTATACTAGTATATAAAACTAAGCACTACAATGTTCTGATTACCTTTGCCGGTACGCCAGCTACGACTGTGTTGGGCGGAACATCTTGTGTAACGACAGCTGCGGCTGCTATTACAGAATTCTCTCCGACAGTCACACCAGGTAAAATAGTTGCAGCTGCACCTATCCATACATTCTTTTTGATCCATATCGGGGTAGATATTAATTCCTTTCTGCGGGCTGGATCCAACGGATGATTGGATGTGATAAGATTGGCTTTTGGTCCTATCTTGGTGTCATCCTCGATAGTTATGCCACCTCTATCCATAAAGGTGCATGCGTGATTGATAAACACGTTTTTACCGAGCTTGATATTCCGTCCGAAATCTGTATAGAACGGAGGAGTTACCCTAGAGGATTCATCTAGCTCAGAACCTGTCAATTCACTGAACAGACTCCTTATTTCATCCTCATCATGAACTGAAGTATTCAATCTGGTGCTTAGTTCCGCAGTGCGAAGCATTACTTCCTTTAATTTCGGATACTCCGGGTCATCTATAGAAACCGGTTCTCCAGACCTGTCACGTTCAAAAATATCTTTATGAAACGTTTTTTCATTCATTGAGCTTTCTCCATAATTGGCCATCAAATTTATTCCGGTATCAATTCGTTCAAACTTGTAATCGCATTCAATGTTCTTGGATATCCGATATATGGCAAAAGCTGTGTAACTGTGCTGAGCATTGTTTCCTTATCGTTTCCTACATTCAGATTGCCCATTATATGTCCCTTTAATTGAGGCTCACATCCTCCCAGTGATAGAATCATGGAAAATGTCAGGAGTTCTCTCATTTTGATATCCAGACCTTTTCTGGTGTAATAGTCACCAAAACAGTTTGCAGACAGATATTTCTGAATATGGATCTGGTTTTGCGGCGCTGCTTCGTACATTTGATCGATAATGTCACCGAATATCTCCTTCTGCACTTCCAGTCCCTTTTCAAATCGCGTTTCAGGTGAAGTTGTAGACTGACCCTCCAATGGCAGTTCAATTCCTCTGCTTTCCAGTATTTCATTGGTTGCATGGATAAAGTCAAAAGCTTTCGCAAATCCCACATATGGTATGGATTGATATACAATCTCCTTGACCTCTATTGGAGTTACACCAACGTTAAGTGCGCCATCAAGCATTACTTTATATTCACTTAGGGTCTGGCTAGCTATCAGAGAGCTCAGGATTACCATCATTCTGGTCTTTTTATCTAAATTTCCATAGCTGAGCACTTCATCTAATGCAAAATTATCGAAAACTTCCATAAGTTCCGGGTCTGTTAAATTCAAAGTCGATCTATGATCGGGAAATAATTCTTCAAGATTTATTTTTGCTGTTTCACTTATACTCATAATTAAACCTCATTTCATCCTAAATGATTCACAGCATACTGTTGATTGCTTCTAACCATTTTTCAACATCTTTTTTTGCAGCACTTGCACGAGGCCCCTGAACAGAGAAACCCTTCAAAAGTGTTGCTTCCGGACAAAGTTTTGCAATATCGTCCTCACTACGACCCATTCCACCTCCACCATGCGTACAGAATGGAACAATGGTCTTTCCGGAAAAATCATATTCTTCCAGGAAAGTGAATACCGGCATTGGCATTGTTCCTAACCAGTTTGGGTAACCAAGAAATACCAAATTATAAGATTCCATGTTCTCCACATGGCTGGCAAGTTCAGGTCTGGTATTTCCATTCAATTCCTTTTTTGCAACGTTGACGGTTGCAGAATAATCCTTTGGATAAGACTGTACTGTATCAATACTGAAAAGATCGTCACCTGTTATTTCCCGGATCATGTCGGCTAACAATTTTGTGTTACCCACCGGCAAATTCATTATCTTGCCACTGACATAGTTATTGCCAGAGCGTGAAAAATAGGCTATCAGACATTTCTCTTCTTTAAAATTGGACATTTAGTATCCCATGCCTTTTTTTTGCTCACTGAAATTATCATACTTTTATGATAAAAAAGCAAGGACCTGGTTAGATCCTATTATAAGGTTGACATATCAATAACATATCGATAGCGAGCTTCCTTATTTACTACCTTCTCCCATACCTCATTGATCTTTTCAGGTTCTATCATCTGGATTTCCGGATAGATCTTATTTTCCGCACAATAATCAACTACTTCCTGGGTTTCCGGGATCCCTCCAATAAGTGATCCGTTGAAGTTCACTCTGTTGAAGATCATATTGAAGTTGTTAATTGTGAGTTCTCCTCCAATTGGCTGTCCTACCTGAGTGAAGTATCCGTATGGTTTTACGCAATCAATGTATGAGGACATTTCGTATGCGTATGGAACTGTGGATATCATGTAATCCAGTTTTCCTCTCAATGGCTGCAGGTCTTCCGGTGAGTTAACAACAACGACTTCTTTTGCTCCGAATTCAAGGCAATCCTCTCTTTTGCTTTTGCTGGTTGTAAAGGCATAAACCTCGGCACCTTTTGATACTGCTAATTTAATAGCTACGTGTCCCAGTCCGCCAATTCCTACGACTCCTACCTTGTCCCCTTTTTTGATATTAGCTTTCATTAAAGGTGAATAAGTAGTAATACCGGCACACAACAGTGGAGCCGCTTCCTCAAGTTTAATGGAGTCGGGTATCTTTATTGCAAAATGCTCGGTGACAACGATGTTATTGGAATATCCTCCCTGACTTATACCTGTAGGTGATGATTCCTCCGGATAACCATATGTCATTATAGTTTCACCCTTGTCGCAATGATGCTCTTCACCACTGTTGCAGCTTTCGCAGTCCATGCAACTGTCAACCATGCACCCGACTCCTGCACGGTCACCTACTTTGAAATTTGTTACATTCTTTCCAACAGCAGCGACAATACCTACAATTTCATGTCCAGGCACCTGTGGATATTGTTGTGGTCCCCAGTGTCCTTTGATCTGATGAATATCAGAATGACAAACTCCACAGTATTTAATGTCAATTAGAATGTCATTGTCGCCTACAGGTCTTCTTTCAAAAGACCAGGGTGATAACTTTCCTGAATCATCTTTTCCAGCATAACTTTTTGATTGAATATTTTCTGCCATATTTATGTACCTCTTATTTACTTTGAAATTTTAACTTCAATTCGAATTCTTTATCTTCTAAACCGGACTCATTTCAGTTTTTTTATACTCTTCATCAGCTACAGGTTCCAGCCATTCTGCCGGGCCTGAATCAGCATTTGTCTCAACGGAAAGGTGTACTAACCAGCTGTCATGTGCAGCTCCATGCCAGTGTTTTGTATTTGGAGCTATTTTCACCACATCTCCGGGCTTGAGCTCCTGTGCAGGCTTTCCTTCCTCCTGATAGTAACCACGTCCGCCTGTCACCAGCAGAATTTGTCCTCCAGGATGCTGATGCCAGTTATTTATGCATCCGGGTTCGAATGTCACATTGCCGATGGGACAATTGAATTCATTATCCCTGTCAACAAGCATGCTAACCCATACTTTACCTGTAAAATACTTGCTTAAAAATTCAGGAAGCTCCTCTCCTTTAGGGAAAATTGCGCTTTCACTTAGATCAGTTGAATTACTCATATCAAATCCTCAATTTTTATTTTCTGAAAGTCTTATATACTCAATATAACTATGATTGAGTAATCAGTCACCCGCTTAATCATACACTTTTGTGATAGCACATAACTACGATTGACTAATCAGTCATATAGATGACTGTTAATACTGGTATATAAAGATAAGCATTACACAAAAAATTTAATGGAAATAGTTGATCGAAAGATCTCAGTTAAATTTTAGACTCAGGTCAGATATCCCACCATGCAGTAAGAGGCATTTGCAGTTTTGAATCTAACATGACTGTCTCACCAATCATTGGAGCAATTATGTTCACGTCTCTTCTGTTTGCTTCTTCCAGCACCCTTTCTATTGGTTCGTTCCAGGCATGGTTGGCCAGCGTAAATGCTCCCCAGTGCATTAACATCATGGTCTCACCATTCACATCCAGATTAGCCTGGACTGATTGTTCCGGCACCATATGAATCTCCGGCCATCTTCGGTCATATTGGGCACCCTCTATCAATGTGATATCAAAAGGTCCGTACTGGTTCCCTATCTCCTTAAAATGCGGACCGTATCCGCCATCCCCACTGGTATACACTCGGGTTTTATTTCCCAGGATTACCCAACCACCCCAGAGTGTGGTATCGATACTGAATGGATCTCTGCCTGAACCATGTCTTGACGGTGTCAGGGCAACTGTCATGCCCTCATATTCTGTCTCTTCCCACCAGTTGAGCTCTGTAATTTTTTCTTCCGGAATGCCCCATCTGGTGAGATGAGCACCACATCCAAGAGGAACAAAGAAATGCGATACTTTACTGTTCAGTTTTATAATAGACTGGTAATCCAGGTGGTCGTAGTGGTCATGTGTAATGAGAACTGCATCAATTGGCGGCATTTCATCAATTTTATCCAGCATTATATCTTCACTATAGTCATATCTATTAATTCCCACAAACGAAACCGGTGAAGCCACAGGACTCAGGATGGGATCTATCAACAACTTTTTATTATCAATACTAAGCAGAAAAGCAGAATGTCCTAACCATGTCAGGCTATCGTTCTCGCTATTTATCTGCTTCCGGTCAATAGCAGAAACAGGGATCGGAGCTGCAGGATCACGGTTTGTAGCCCCGGAAGCAGAAGTATTGTTAGTTAACGTGGCATCTGAGGGATTTACGAACACACTTGTTGGTAATTCATTGATGAACTTTCCATCAACATAATTATCCAATTGTTGATAAACTTCTTTTTGCTCCGTCGTAGGACTTCCGCCAAAAGCCGGGTGTATATTCATAAATAATACAAGACCTGCGCAAAACAGAAGCAAAAGCAAGAATGTATGTAACACGATCTTTCTGATCTTGAGCTTTTTTGCCCTTTCACCCATAAGAACACCAATTTTTCTAAACACCATGTATAGCTCCAATAATAAGATATTACAGAGAAATATCTATAAAAAGCCCTGTTATGATTGCAAACACAATCGTATATACCAGATAGATACTGAATTGCCGGGAACCCAGGACAATTTTCACAGCACCAAGATTTGTGATCTTTGTTGCAGGTCCGGTTACCATAAATGCTGCAGCAGCACCCAGACTCATGCCATGCCGCAACCATTCAAGTAGCAAAGGGATAGTACCTCCGCCACACACGTATAAAGGCACACCTATGGTTGCTGCCAGCAATACGCCAAATCCCTGCTGGCTTCCGAAAAGACTGGCAAATGCATCAGGAGATACATAACGCTGAAAAAGTGCCGAGAGCACGATACCGAGGAAAAAATACCCTCCTGTTGCCTTGATATTTCTCCAGATATTCTTTAGCAGGCGCATTAGCATATTGGGGTCAGTGTCTCTGCTTGCCGGTAGTACAAGTGTTGAAAAATTAAAAAAGCCCCTTTCCCGGAAAAAGAAGCTGACACAGATGCCGGCCAGAATCCCACAAATGATGGATAAAACTAAACGTATGGAAAAAACTGTCCTCCCAAGAGCAGCACTGTAAATGAGCAACTGAGGATTCAGCAAAATTGAGCTCATCATGAACGCAGCCAGCCAGTCGTCCCTCATTCCTTTTTCAGAGAATGAGGCTGCGATGGGGATGGTACCATACATACAAAGGGGGGAGGCGATCCCCAGCAGACTTGCCGGAATCACCCCGAATACTCCAAGGCGTTTGTTCTTGATCGAGACGAAAAGCCTGTGGATCTTCTCTTTGCCAAACACAGATATTACCGAGCCCAGGACAATACCAAAGACCCAGTATATTGCAATCTGATTGAACAGGACGCTGGAATAATACCAGAGATATATGAACTCCCTCTGGAGTATATCAAGCATCTAGGTTCACCAATTCATATTCCTGGCTGCCCAGACCAAGTCCATCGGCATAATCAAGTATATGTGTACCATTTCTTGATTCGATACGTTCGACTACATCCTGTCCGTCAGGTGCTGCGTAAATCTGGTCAACACTTGCCTGGTCAAGAGCGACAGGATCAAGAGATGCCATGATTCCTATGTCTTCCATAGTTGGTTCAGCTGGACTGGCAACACAATCACAATCAACAGAGATCCTGTTTAAAACATTTATATATACAACATTTTCTCCGACATTATCCATGAATGCACCATTTGCTTCTGCCATAGATTCTAAGAAATCATCCTGGGGAGTATTGCCGAATGCGTCCCAGATCTGACTAACATCGTCATAATTACCTGCACTATGGACGCCTGTTTTTCCATTAGCTGATGCAATACCTATTGCAACATTTTTCATTGCACCGCCAAAACCGCCCATTGCATGACCTTTGAAATGAGATAGAATAAGCCATGAATCATAATTTTCAAAATGAGAACCTACAATAAACTCATCAAGATGCTGTCCAGCCGGAACTGAAAGAGATATCTCACCTTCTTCATCCATAATATCTGTTGGAGCGATTACAGTAAAACCATGATCAATCATGACCTGCTTATGCATTGCTGTTTCAGCACGTCCACCGCCGTAAGCGGTATTACATTCGACGATGGTACCATTAACTGACTGTACCAGGTCTCCGATCAGGCTAGGATGAAGATAATTGTCGCCTCCCGGCTCACCACTACTGATCTTTACCGCTACATTTCCTGGAAGATCACGACCCATTGCTTCGTAAACTGCCATTAAACCTTCCGGACTGATATCACTGGTCATGTAAACTTTAGGAACTTCATCCGTTGTGCTGTTAAAAAAAGTTGTCACCTGAGTATCTTCCTCAGAACTGTCGTTTGTTTCAATTGTTTCAGAACCTGCATCTGCTGTATTTTCATCTGTAATGCATCCCACAATTAAGGAAAACATCAGGATTGAAATCAGCAAAATAATAATGTGCTTTTTCATTTTCGTTTCCTCTCCTTTTTCGGTACATATGAAGTGAAGTTGCAAACAGTAATAGTGAAAGTGGATATGCGTCTCAAAGCACTATGAGTGACCGGTCACTCACTCAGCTGATGAAAAAAATATTATTTTTTGGCCACCCCATTCCAGACAACCTGAAATCCATCTTCTATGGCTTTGTTCCGATCCTGTGGTTCTGAGTGAAGAATATAGTCAACTATTGTCCTGCTTGACTGATAGAACATTGAAGTTATCATTTCAGGTGGGTAGTCTCCAAGCTCGCCGTTTTTTAATCCTTCCATCGCAAGATCATGGAAGAAAGCATACTCTTCCATAACTACTTCACGGGTATGGCTTGATATGTAAGGAGAAGAACAGAACTGTCCGACAAAATGGAATTCTTCCTGATTCTCTATTCCCCATTCGACCAGATTATACCACATTTTCCTTAATTTTTCTTTGTAAGCTTTCTGCGACTGGACATCTTCTCCCATTCTACGGCTTAATTCTTCTTTTACCTCGAAATACAGGCCGTTGATGAGATCTTCTTTAGTGGGGAAATAATTGAATAAAGTGCCTGTGGCTACACCTGCTTCTTTTGATATCTGAGCAGTGGATGTGCCATGGAAACCTCTCTCAGTAAAGAGCTTCAGGGCCGCTTCCAAGAGGGCTGTTTTTTTGTCTTCAATTTGCTTTTTCATGGATTATCTCTGGAGTTGACTGACTAGTCATTTATATACTAAAATAGAGTTTCACATAAATACTTTATGCCATCTTTGCAAAGGAAATATAAAGCAGCAAATAATCAATTTTCTACATGCCTTCCACAAACCCCTCAGAAAATAAGACACCTCACATGCCAGAGGATTATGATACAAAGATTTCCTCTGTTCTTCCATATTATTCATCATTCCATCAGGAAACAATCAATCTCGTTAAATCACTGCCATCACCCCCAAAAGTCTGGATGGATACGGGATGTGGCACAGGCTCACTTGTAAGCAAGGCTATTGAGCAGTTTCCCGACACTAAATTCCTTATGCTTGACCCGTCAGATGGAATGCTGGAGCAGGCGAAGGAAAAGTTGTCCTCATTTTCCCGTGAGAGACTTGAATTCCTGAAAGCCTCACCAACACAGGAGTTCTCACAGGAACTTGAACAAAAACCGGATGTCATCACCGCCATCCAGTGCCACCATTATCTTGATCGTGAGACCAGGGCTAAAGCCGTAAAAAAGTGCTATGAACTGCTAAAAGACGGTGGCATTTTCATCACCTTCGAGAATATCAGCCCTCTTACAGAGGAAGGAATCTCTGTAGGGAAAAGATACTGGGGCAGGTTCCAGTCGGAACAGGGCAGGACTGATGATGAAATTGAACAGCACCTTAAGCGCTTTGGAACTGAATATTTCCCCATAAACATCGAAGAACATCTGAAACTACTACGTAAAACAGGATTCAGGACAGTTGAAATGTTCTGGTATTCCTATATGCAGGCTGGTTTTTACTGTATCAAGTAGTTACTTTCCGAAATCTTAAATCCCATGCCTGATAATTTTCAATGGGAGCAGGGGAAAATTATCGGACATCAGGCTTGTAAGATATATTGAGTTAAACTGCTATACAGAGGCCCTCCCATCAGATTCATATGATAAATGAGGAGGAAACAATTTGGGGAAAGAAGGGAAATTTCCACCGGGATTTGAAGACGTACTGAATTTCAGATTATCGGATGCACTTTTTGGCAGAAGATCACGCCGTTTTTTCATGGGAGCTTCAATTCCCGACGGTTACTTCAAATATACATCAGAACATAGGCCTCTGCCGCTCTCAGAACTAGAGCAGATGACGGTCTTAACCGCAATGGGAGCAAATAACGGCTGGCAAAATCTCATAATGCGCGGGGAACCTTATGCGCCATACCTGTCAAACTATGCCTGTACCGCCGGCGGCAGGACTTTTCCGTCCGCAGCCGGATTTCATACAAGTGAACTCTTCTTTACGGATGATGAGGGTACGTATATGCTCAGTACAAGGGATGCGCCCGCCCTCACCAGACGCAAGGGTGACGGTACATTCTATCCTGGGGAGTTGTTGGAAGCACACCGTAGCCGCATACATAAATTATACGACGGTCGGCTGATATTGCCACCTGAAACCCCTCATGTAGAGGCTCACAACACCTGGGTTGTCAATCATCCGGGCACCACACTGATGATTCCGGTAGGCGATCTTGCCCAGCATGTACTGGCAGGTCTGTTCTACTATACACAGAACGGTATCTGTTTTTATGATGATGTGAACGGAAATCAGATAGAAGGAATCAGGAAATTCTCGGATATAGTGAATACAGAAGAACCATTTCCGATAACCTTCCTGGAGATGTGGTCCCTCTCAGAACTGACGGCAGAGCTTTCAACTTCATGCTATGCAGGTATGCTCATGATGCAGGCAATGGGTCTCGGAGGATGGATGTTCAACGGCATAGACCCATTTTTTGTGCTAGGAGCAAGCGGGGATCCTGATGTTAGAGGACTTGGATTCAGGTACGATACAGATGAGCGCTGGCCTCTGCCTAATCCCACTGGAATAGAAGGTGTCTTTGAAGGATTTACACCACCACATTATCCTGATATGCGGCATGCAGTTGATGCGCTCATGGAAAGAAAATTCGGTCCCGGTGGACCATTCAACCCCGAAACACCGGGTTATTACAAGGACACGTCCGGAGTCCGTGCCAGTGCAAAGGTTCCAGACGATCATTTCAGGGAATGTGTTGCACTGCAGGCACAGTATATCTATGACACATTCGGCAAGTTTCCGGGAACGGTTCCCAGCATCTTTGTCATGCCCTACCTGCAGGCACAACACATTGACCTGGACTTCTATGACAGATTCTATGAAAAGGGAGCATATCTGAAGACACACGCAGAACATATGAAGAAATGGCATCCTGATGAATGAATAAAAAGGTGATAAAGTGGAAAATGAGGCATGTGAAACAGATCAAAATGATAATGAAGATATCATAGATGTCCCTGTGATCGTGGCCGATGAGCCAGGAAAACTCGAGCTTGATAAGGCCGGATACTTTGTAATCGTGCCTGACCCGGAAAGGATGTTGATACTGGCAAAACACTATTCCTATGATAAGGAATTGCAGAGGATCATTGAGGGTCCGGACGCCAGATCGGTCTACCGTATAATTATCAACTACGGATGGGCAAGTACGCTCAACCATGCAGCCTATCTGGGTCAGGAACTGGCACGCGCCGAGATCGCAATGAAGACAGGGTTTGATTATTTTCAGGGTTGAAAACGGAGGCCAGCTTCAATACCTCAATAGTGCCCCTACCACATAATCCTGATCAGGAAAGTCCTCTTCTTCCACAAACTCCACATCCGCACCTGTGCGCTGCGCAAGTTCATAGAATTCTTCCAGTACATTCACCTTTGATGTCGGTCCCCCGCATCTTTCGCATTCTTCAGGCGGCCTGGCATTTGGCTGCAGGTTCTGGCATCTTTCACATATCCAGCCGGGAACCGATGAAGATCTCCGTATCAACAGGACATTTACTCTTGCCTGCTCAAGAGCCTCTCCGACATCTTCCACACCTGTCACCGCCAGACCACCCTTTAGTATCTCGCTTTTGAGCTTTTCTGCCCATCTGCGTGATTCCGCAAGCTCTTCTTCCTGTAATACGGAGTCCCCTGACTCAATTAGTTCGTCCCTTGAAATATCCATGGGGACGTCAATAACATCAAGTATGTTTCTGCGAATATCTTCCGGCAGCATATCCCGGAGTTGCTGCTTGGCATCACCTGGACCGGCAAGAACCAGTCCCTTTGTTTTCAGCTGTCCGCAGGTATCCTGAACATTCCCGGCAACTTCCGTAAAGAAGGATTTTATCGCTTCCTTCCTCTGGCGGTTGAAACGCATCTGGCTCCAGCCTCCTTTTTTGTGTTTGTTCATGAGGTCTGTGGAAAGGTGTTCCCTCTCCTCCGCAAGATCCGAGCGTATACAAACAAACCTGGCCTCCTGTGAATCCACAAGAAGCATACCGTAATCCTCATAGTCTGCACGCAGTCTTGCCAGAGGTAGCAGATAGGGTGAAGTGTCAAGTACAAGAGACCTTTCCGGCTCCACAGCAAGCCTGTAGACCTGCAGGAATGATTCCGGTGATGATGCAAAGATTATTCGACCTCTTTCGCCTGAGACTGCAGGACCGAAAATATATTCCTCCGCCATCTCCAGAGTTTTTTCAAAATCCGATAATAGCTCTCCGGTCAGAACTTCCTTTATTGCCTTTATTCTGGAATCTGTGAAGATCCTGTTCGGATGTTCATTTTCCCGACCACCAACCGGCAGATAGATTGAAAGATAGACATCCTCTTCAGCGTATATCTCAGCCAGTATCCTCATATCTATATCAGTTACGGGTACAGGAGCTTCAGTAACCATTTTCCGGAAAGGTTCTTCAGGATTCATATAAAAAAATGATATTTGCCTGTACTTAAATCTAAGGATTATCAAAGTGCTTAAATGGCATCGCAAATATAGCCTGTATGGGAGCATTGACAATTTCCAATTCAAAAGATCAGGAACTTCCGGTCTTCTTCCAGTGGAACTGACATAGCAATAAAAGAACATAATAAATAGATATTAATTGTTAACATCGTTAACATTTAATAAGTCTAGACCAATCTATTAAATAAAAACCGACCTGAACACGGGTCTGAAAATAAAGCTGGGCAATAATATGGGTAGTGAAACAGAAACGGAAATGAGAAAATGCACAATCCTCAGTTCCATGATCGACAACAGGTACCGTTCAGAGATACCCGAGATCGTTGATCGGGTCGCCTCGAGCTGCTCTGACAGGAATTGTTTTGACCATCTGGATGCGGCAGTTATACCTTCAAGGGAGGCCATGATCGAGATCATAGACCTGCTCAGGGATGTGCTGTTTCCCGGTTATTTCGGTGACCAGACAGTTGACAGGAGTGTTCTTCCCTATCATATCGGCAATGAGATAACAATACTCTTTGAAAAGTTGTCAAAGCAGATATCCAACAGCATCATCCATGACTGCGACAGGTACGAGGAGAACTGCACCGAATGTCTCGAACAGGGTCAGGAGGAGACGATCAGATTCCTGAAAAAGATCCCTGAGATCCGTTCCCTGCTTGCATCGGACATCATAGCTGCATACGAAGGAGATCCCGCGGCTAAAAGTCATGATGAGATCATCTTCAGCTATCCCGGCATTTTTGCCATGACCGTTTACAGGTCAGCCCATGAGCTGCACAAACAGGGAATATCCATAATCCCGCGCATAATGACAGAACACGCTCATAGTGTCGTTGGCATCGATATCCATCCCGGAGCCAGGATCGGGAAGGGATTCTTTATCGATCATGGCACAGGTGTGGTTATCGGGGAAACCTGCGAAATCGGTGACAACGTACGTGTGTATCAGGGAGTTACGCTGGGTTCCCTGAGCTTCCCAAAGGATGAGACCGGACAAATCATCCGCGGAAAAAAGAGACATCCTACCATAGAGGATGACGTTATCATCTATTCCAATGCCACCATCCTTGGCGGGGATACCACTATCGGGGCACGATCGGTAATCGGTGGTAACGTATGGCTTACAAAATCGGTTCCACCTGACACCAAGGTCATCATAGCGGAACCGGATCTGATATTCAAAGAAAAGCACTAGAAGGAGAGTTTAGACAAATGAGCAAGATCTACGAAGATATAACAAAAACAGTTGGTAACACGCCTTTAGTAAAGTTGAACAGGATCACCGAAGGATGCCATGCAACTGTACTTGCAAAGGTCGAATCCTTCAATCCGCTAAGCTCTGTAAAGGACCGTATAGCCCTTAGTATGATAGAAACAGCCGAAAAAGAAGGGTACATAAAAGCTGACACAGTTGTGATCGAACCCACTTCCGGAAACACCGGTATCGGCCTGGCATTCGTCTGTGCCGCAAAGGGCTACCGCCTGATCCTTACCATGCCTGAGACAATGAGTGTGGAAAGGAGGAAGATAATGAAAATGCTGGGTGCGGAGATAGTTCTCACTCCCGGTTCCGGTGGAATGCCCGGAGCCATCGAAGAAGCGGAGAAGATGGGAAAAGAGATGCCAAACTCTTTCGTACCCCACCAGTTCTTAAACCCGGCAAATCCGGAGATCCACCGCAGAACGACCGCCGAGGAGATCTGGAACGATACCGATGGTGCCGTGGATATACTCGTGGCCGGAGTGGGTACCGGAGGAACCATAACAGGAGTGTCAGAGGTCATAAAGTCCCGCAAGCCGGAATTCAGGGCGGTTGCAGTGGAACCGGAGGAGTCACCGGTACTTTCAGGAGGAAAACCCGGACCACATAAGATACAGGGAATCGGTGCCGGTTTCGTGCCTGATGTCCTGAACACGGATATCATCGATGAGGTCATTAAGGTAAACAGTGACGATGCTTTCAAGACCGGGCAGGAGCTCGCCAGAAAGGAAGGTATCCTTGCTGGAATCTCATGCGGTGCAGCCCTTCATGCCGCACTGGAACTTGCCAGAAGGAAGGAGAATGAAGGAAAGGTCATTGTAGTGGTCCTGCCTGACACGGGTGAGAGATATCTGAGCACACCACTTGCGGATACCGGGACCGAGAAAAAGGCCTGATGAACAAAATAGCATAAAATAAAAAGAGTTAATCATAAAAACCCTCCGCCCTAAATATAAGCAATGGAACGCGTGATCATCCATGTTGACATGGACTATTTCTATGCAGCCATAGAGGAAAGGGAGGACCCCTCCCTTAAGGGCAAGGCGGTGGTCGTATGCATGTATTCCAACCGCGGTGAGGAGGGCGGAGCTGTAAGTACATGCAATTACGTGGCAAGGGATGCGGGTATCCGTTCTGCAATGCCATGCAGGCAGGCAAAGTCCCTGGATCCTGATGCCGTATTTCTTCCGGTACGCAAACCTTTCTATGAAAAAGTATCAGCCAGCGTGATGGAGATCCTGCGTTCAAATGCCGATAACGAGGAAAGCTTTGAGAAGATAAGTATAGACGAAGCCTTTCTGGAAATTACCAATTCCTCAGATTCCGATTTTGATAAGGCCAGAGAGATCGGGATTAGAATCAAGGAAGAGGTCAGGGAAAGGGAAAGGATTACCTGCTCGGTGGGAATCGGTCCCAATAAACTCATAGCCAAGATGGCATCCTCTTTTAAGAAACCAGACGGTATAACCATTGTAAGACCTGAAGAAGTGAAGAATTTTCTGAGACCCATGCCTGTGAAAAAGCTCTGGGGTATTGGCGGTGTCACCGAAGAGAAGCTTGCTGAAATGGGTGTTGAAACCATTGGTGACCTTGAAGAACATGACATACTGGAACTCATTGCTGTTTTCGGAAAGAATAAGGGTACATGGCTCAAGCAGGCAGCATCGGGTGTGGATGAAAACCCTGTGAAAGAGAGAACGGCAAGTGACCAGATAGGAAGGATGGCCTCACTCAAGCATGATACCAGGGATGAAAGCATGATCTTCTCTTTGCTGGATGAACTTGCAGATGATGTCCTGTCCAGGGTCAGGTCACGGAAAGTAGGTTTTCGCTCAGTGACCGTAACTGTTATTTTATCGAATTTCAAAACATCTACCAAAAGCCGGACTTTCAACCACACGGTCTCCGATGTGAAATCACTTAAGGATAATGCAAAGCAGATGATGCATCAGTTTCTTGAAGAAAGCACTTTGAACTTCAGACGTATTGGAGTAAGGGTGGGAAATCTCAACGAAACGGCAGGACAGAAGAGTCTCTTCGATTTCTGAGGATATTAAGATGCCTGAAACAAATAACGCTTACAGGGGTAACAGACCGGGTGAAAGTAGGTGGAGAGGCGAGCTATACGATATTATCTTTGAGGCCGAAACACCTGCCGGAAAATATTTCGATCTCCTGCTGATCGTAAGTATTATCCTGAGTGTTATTGTGGTAATGCTGGACAGTATCGGTTCAGTAAGAAACAGTCATGGACAGGTTCTTCACGATCTTGAGTGGTTCTTTACTATCATTTTTACAATAGAGTACTTTCTTCGCCTTTTATGTGTCCGGGACAGGATAAAATACGCTGCCAGTCCGCTTGGTATTGTCGACCTCATAGCGATAATACCCACATATATGAGCCTCTTCCTCCCCGGAAGCCAGTTCCTGCTTGTGATAAGAGTGCTGAGGGTATTGAGGATATTCCGTGTTCTCAAACTGGTACACTATGTCAGTGAAGCTGAGATGCTTGCAAGAGCCCTGCGTGCAAGCAGACAAAAGATTACCGTCTTCCTGTTCACGGTGCTGACTCTTGTAATAATACTCGGCTCCCTGATGTATCTGATAGAAGGTGAAGAGAACGGTTTTACCAGCATACCCACAAGCATATTCTGGGCAATCGTAACTCTCACGACCGTGGGTTTTGGTGACATTGTCCCCCAGACACCCCTTGGCAGGACGCTGGCATCTGTAATAATGATCCTTGGTTACAGCATAATAGCGGTCCCGACAGGTATTGTCACCTCAGAGATCAGCTTTGCCTCCATGGAAGAGAGGAGAAGAACAAGACCTCAGAGAATATGCCCGGAGTGCGGGAACCCTGAGCATGACAATGATGCCCTCTTCTGCAAGCATTGCGGAACAGGAATTCTGTAGATATTCCGGAATCCTCTATATCTGAATCATCATTATCATCATTCCTTTTTATACGGATATATATAAATAAGAGAACAGGACAACTTTTTTCCATCAAGAACTGACTCTATAAATATAGAGTGTCGTTTATAAATTAAATGAAAACACGTTGTCAAAAAGAGGGATTCATATATCAAGCTATGAAATGAAAAACGAAGAGGACAAGAATTTTCAGCTTGATCTGCTCAGAAAAACACTCGGGTCCATACAGGATCTTGTTGTGGTTATAGACAGGGATCTCAGAATAGTTACAAGCAACTGGAAAAACTGCGATTCAATACCCTCCAGGGAAAAGCAGGGTCATCCTTACTGTTATAGCTGCCTCATGAAACGCAGCACCCCCTGCGAACCATGCCACCTGCTCGAGGTATTTACCACCGGAAGATGTAAGAAGTTCGAGATAGAGGACCCTCTTGACGGAAAGACGAAGGCAATTGAGCTGTCTCCGATATTTGATGAGAATAACCATGTCACCATGGTCGTGCGACATTCAAAGGACATCACCGAACGCAAGAATGTGGAAAAGATCCTGAAGATGAGAGAGCGCCAGCATGCAGCAGTGGCAAGATTGGGACAGCAGGGACTGTCCGGAACGGATCTTGACCTGCTCATGAAGGAAGCCGTAAAACTTGTTTCCCGGACACTGGATGTTGAATACTGCAGGATAATGAAGCAGGAGAAGGAGGGTGACTTTGTGATGCTGGCCGGTGTCGGCTGGGAAGAAGACCGGGATGAAGACATCTCTCCGGAAGAAAGTGACAACGGACAGAACATACTCTGCTACACACTCTACAACGGAGAAACATCCATCGTGGACCACAGCGAAACAAAGGACAAGTTCAGTGGTTATTCATTGCTCAGGGATCATGATCAAGTCAGCGGTATGGATGTGCTCATCGGCAGCAGGGACAGGCCATTTGGAACCA
>JAALLQ010000041.1_pt1 | contig 46650 bp, 36 predicted proteins | sample 7245921 | NCBI WGS metagenome assembly JAALLQ01 (sample SAMN13049200, study PRJNA578106) | oil field metagenome | isolation source: filtered produced water from oil reservoir B7 | place: USA:offshore Texas | collected 2016 | reverse complement strand
TCGTCTCGCCATACGGGATGCATAGTGACCGGAGCCCCATCCCGCACCATTTCAAAACGCTCTTTCAGGCGGGTTTCGTCTTCAGAATGAACGGCAACGCGACGTTTCCCATTGGAAAAGACTTCCCGCAGGGCGTCTTCCTCATCCACCAAAAGATTACCAGTGGACGACCCCATAAAGACCTTAATCCCGGCGCATCCGGGCAGATTTTCCCACGTGGCAAGATGCTTGGCATTTTCTGCCGTCGCCCCAAGGAAAAAGGCAAAGTCAACCCACGCCCGTCCGGTGCCACGAGCAACCTTATCCGCCAATGCTTCCGGTGTGGTAGTGCTGGGGTTTGTGTTGGGCATTTCAAAGATCGCGGTCACGCCGCCCATTGCCGCAGCAGCCGTGCCAGAGGTCAAGTCTTCCTTATGTTCCAATCCCGGTTCCCGGAAGTGGACCTGACTGTCAATAATTCCGGGGAGGATATGCTTGCCGGAAAGGTCATCTTCAATGGTGGCTGAACCGCGCGGAATATCGCCCAACATGGCAATTCTGCCATCCTTGATCCCGATATCGGTTTTCACAGTGCCTTCGGGTGTTACCACGGTCCCGTTACGTAACACCCAATCCAGCTGACCTGTCATGCTGATCCTCTCCATACATTCGCAATTGCGGGCACGCAGGCAACCCTTGCCCGCGTACATCGTGACTTCATTTTTGTTCTACTACCCTACAATCAGGATTTCAGAACATCAAATACTCCGGCTGAAGTTGCACAGCCCTCGATATGACATTTGTGCCATAAGGCATAAAACAAGAGGGCCCATGCCGCAAATCCTGCCCGTTTGTCAGGATTGGCTGCCCCGCTCAGGCTATCATAGACTCTGCGCACTGCATCCGGGTCACAGACTTCCACAATTCCGGCTTGTTCTGCCACCAATGGGCCAAGGGTTTTGGCTTCAAGCGCAATCCACTCCGCCACCGGGACCGTAAAGCCTTTTTTCTTCGCGAACGGATCGCTTTGCGGCAAATGTTTTTGCAGCCAACGTCGGACAACATATTTGCCAAGGCGACCATGCACGCGCATGGCGTCCGGCAATGTTTGGGCAAATCGGGCAACTTCCTGATCCAGAAACGGCACCCGACCTTCAACGCCGTGGGCCATCAAACATCGGTCAAGTTTGGTCAATAGATCATTGGGCAACCAATCAAGGCAGTCCAGTGCCTGCTGTGCCTGCAATCCACGCAAGCCTGAGGCAGCCACTGCCTTTTCACACGCCAATATCCCCTTACGCCATGCTTTACTTTTATCCCGCAGGACGCCCAAGCCATCGAGCATACCGCGTGATCGCATGGGGCGCTTCAGGGGCCATGGACGCAAAGCAGAGCGATACCGCCCATATCCAGCAAATAATTCGTCCCCGCCTTCACCGCTGAGGATAACTTTTACTGATTTGGCAGCTTCCCGCGCCAAAAACCACGTAGGAACAATGGCATAATCCGCCACTGGATCATCCATACAGGCGACAATACGCGGTAAGTTTGCCCAGAATTCGTATTCCAGAATGGGAACTTCTACGTGCTCCGCCCCAACGGCCTCTGCAACACAGCGCGCCTGTTCGCGTTCATCATGCACGCCAGTTTCTGGGAAGCCCGCGGTAAAGGCTCGCACAGGCTGCGCATTCAGGCGCGCCATCATCGCCAATACAGCGGCGGAATCCACACCGCCGGACAGGAACATGCCATAAGGCACATCTGATCGCTGGTGGACCTCTACCGCGTCCTGAAACACCTTGTCAAACTGGGCAACGGCCTTTTCACCATCACTTTGCCAGTCCACAGCTTTCGGGTCCGGCTTGGGCCAACAGGAACGATATTTCCTGTCCGTGATCACACCCTGTTCGATAATCAAAGTTTCACCGGGGGCCAATCGTTTGATATCCGGGAAAATGGTGTCTTTACCCGTGGTGAATTGCAGTTGCAGCAATTCCGTCGCTTTTGCCGGGCTGATTTTGCGCTCTGCCCAATCCGCCGCCAACAGAGCCTGCGGTTCCGATGCAAACGCAACACCGACTTTGGTCGGCATATAGTACAACGGTTTAATACCAAACGGATCACGGCTTAAAATCACCGTATCCTTTTTGGCATCATGAATGGCAAGGCCGTACATACCCCGCAGTTTGTTGATGAATTCCACCCCATCCCGCTGATACAGATAGATCGGCGGTTCACAGTCGGAATTGGTGGAAAATGTCGTTTCGGGAAATTCGGACCGCAGCTCGGTGAAATTATAAATCTCACCATTGCCGACCAAACTCAGGCCGTTTGGCCCATACAACGGCTGATCACCACCAGTCAGGTCGATAATTGCCAGCCGCACATGTGTAAACGCCGTACCTTCACGGCGCATTTCCCCCTTGCCGTCAGGTCCACGATGGGCAAGAACACGGGCCATAGCCTGCAAAGCCGTGTCCCGATAGCGCAAGACATCGCGTGCATCGGACGTGGAAATAATTCCGGCTATACCACACATACCCCAATAGCCCCTTAATTTATAAACGTCCCACTATACGAATGAACGCCAAGAATACCAACCATTTCACCGTTTTTCCTGTGACTGGTGTCACGGCTTATAGGTGCGGCACATCCGGTGTAGAGCGCGTGACGTTGGCAAAGAAATCCCGATAGCGGTCAATCACCACGTCTTCGCTATAATGACGTGTGTATTCGGCCTGAGCCGCATTCGCCATTTCGGCCCGGGCTTCTGGATTTTCCAGCATCCAGCTAATCCCCTGAGCCATGCTTTTCACATCATCCACCGGGACCAACAAACCCGTGCGACCATGATCGATCAACATACCCGGCCCTTGGGAATCTGCCGCCAAAATCGGCGCCCCCTGTGCCCATGCCTCCAACACCACATTGCCCAATGGTTCATGGCGTGATGGGCAAACAAACAAATCCGCCGCAGATAACAACGGCAAAACATCATTGCGCCAACCAAGGAAACGCGTACGTGGCTTGATGCCTTCAGACAGGGCCAACGCCTCTAACGCTTCACGCTCTGGCCCTTCCCCTGCCAACCACAAGTACGCGTCCGGCACACGGGCCACGGCCTTAATCAGGGTATCAAACGCCTTATTTTCATGCAGACGCCCCATAGCAACGATCAACGGCGCATTTTCGGGCGTCCAATGTTTGGCACGGGGTTCCGGTGCCACATCTGGAGAGACATGAACAAAATTCGGCACATAATGCGCCCGTTCGGCGGGCCAGCCTTCCCGCACCAGATAGCTCACGATGTCTTCCGTATTGCCGATCAGATGGTCGCAATTGTTGTAATACTTCAGATCGTAATACCCGCCCAAGCGTGCCACATGCACGAAGTCCCCTTTGGGACACATACCGGATGCCCGATTCATCCAGGTCATCACCACATGGGGTTGGAATTTTTTGATCTCGTTCAGAAATTTGCGGCGCGTAGTAAAATCAAAAAAACCGCCAAAGGGCAGTTCAACCGGATTTAATCCTACACTGCGCAAACGCTCTGCCCGATCCTGATTCTTCCGAATGATCACATGTTGCTGCACTCCATGGGTATGAAGCGCACTCACCAACCGTTCAAAAAATGCCTCTGCCCCGCCCTGCGGCGCGCCAGCCATAGCCTGCAAAATTCGTAACGTCATGAAAGAACCTCCACATACGCAGAGCGTGCATAGATCATCATCAAAAGCATCCAAGTCATACAGAGATCAGCACCAGACCGATGCCGTATCCAGCATGTACAGCCTTTCCCCAATTCAGGCAAACAGAATAGCACGACCGACGAGTGAACGCAGACAGACATACTCACCACAGGCTGTTCCGAAAAACCAAGAAACAATTATTCGTCTTCAAGGGTTGCCTTAAGGTAGGCCAAAAGCGGAAACAACCCGGCGCAAAGGGCAATCAACAACCCCCAGCCGCCTTCTTTGTACCCCTTGCGCCCAACATAGCACTTGAAGAACCGAGAGAAGAAACGCCGAACATTATTGGCAAGACTGCCGACATTGCCACTTTCCCGCAAATCTGCAGCGCGGGCCGTCGCATAGCGATCAAGGCGGTGGATCATATCGCTGATCCCTGTGTCAACAAAGTGGTCCAAACGATTGTTCAGGACCGGGCCTTTGATCGCTGATTTGCCATTGCGACCTGTCCAAGTCAACGACGGGTGGATACGTTGTTCCCCCCAAGATTTCGCATGAGCACGGAACAAACGCGGCGTGGATGAAACCCCGAATGAAGCCCCCCAGCCATAACGAACAAGCTTTCCGGCGATGTAATTATCAACGGGCACGTTGTGATAATCCGCCTCACTGGTTTCAATCAGGCTGCGAATTTCCTCGGCCAGTGCGGGCGGCACATGCTCGTCTGCGTCGATTTCCAACACCCAGTCGCCGGAGCAAGCAGCAATCCCTGCATTACGCCGCGGACCTTCAAGGTCCCAACTTCCCTCAATCAATTTGCTTTCATCGGTGAAACGCAGTGCAATATCCCGCGTTCCATCCGTACATTTGTCCAGCACCATCACCAGTTCATCAGCAAAGCCAAGCTTTTCCAAGCAATCGGCAAGGATGGCTTCCTCATTATGGGCAACGACCAGAATGCTGAGAGTTTTTCGTGATTGAGACATGGGGCTCACTTGGTCAAAAGAGATTTTGAAAACAACGCCTGTGCCGCGTCAACTACCGCATCCACGGTGAGACCGTCCATCAGGGTATCTGTGGTGCGGTGATTGTAACCGGGACCGCCAACCAACTCATCAAAACTTTGTGGGGTTCGGACGAATGCGGCATGTTCACCCCACGGGGCATAATGTTCAGCGCGACTTGGACCAAACAGGCCCAACGTCGGCACATCGGCAGCAGCAGCCATATGCATCAGCCCGGAATCGTTGCCGATATACCCCTGACAACGGGAAAGTGCCGCATACACCGACAACAAATGTGGTTCGCCGATCGCATCAATCCGGCGATCTTCCGGGATGGCATGCAACACCGGGGCCGCGATTTCCCGTTCATTTTCTGCGGCAAACACCGCGACCTTGGCATTTTCAAATGGCGCACCGACGGTTGTCAGGCGTTCGACCACCTCAATAAAGCGTCCAGCCCGCCATGTTTTACCGCGCCAGTTGGCACTGGGACCAACCGCCAGCACCGGAACGCCCGATGGGATTAGCTGCTCTGCACGCGCATCATGCTCCGGCAGTGTCCATAATTTTGGCGACGGCGGCGGCACAAGGCCCAAGACGCGACCGTTTTCTTCCACACGGTGCCCATTGCCAGAGGCTTCCTGTAACCGAAACCGGTTTTTGGCAAACAAGGTCCAAACCAAAGCCGAACGACGCAGATCAATGATCGTATCCCAACGGGTACCAATGCATTCTGACCACAAATGCCGCCAATGAGCCGCATACTTGCCCTTGGTCATGGCAATCACCCGATCAAGCCGCGGGACACCTTCAAATAGGGACGCCGTAACCTTACCGCAGGCGATGGTAAAACGGGCATCAGGGCGGGTTTCCACCAAATGCGACAGCAAGCCGGACGACAAAACCGCATCACCGATGCGGGTCGAGGTCACAAACAGAATTTTGGCAGGGGCGACCGTTTGCGTCATTGTTTGTCCTTATTATCAGCGACGATCTTCTCTTTATCCGCTTTTCCCTCACAAGAAAAAGCAAAAAAGACGCGCCCAGAGGAGGCTCCGGGCGCGCATCTTTTATCCAGAAACCGACGAATTACGCCTTATGTTTCAGGGCAGCTTGTGCAGCAGCCAAGCGTGCGATCGGCACACGGTACGGAGAACAGGACACATAATCCAGTCCAACAGTTTGGCAGAATTCGACAGAAGCCGGATCACCACCGTGCTCACCACAGATACCAAGCTTGATACCATCGCGTGTTGCACGACCGCGTTCAGCCGCAATTTTCACCAACTCGCCGACACCATCCTGATCCAAAGTTTGGAAGGGATCGGTTTCAACCACACCTTTCTGACGATAGATTTCCAAGAAATGTCCAGCATCGTCACGGGAAATCCCAAGGGTGGTTTGGGTCAAGTCATTGGTGCCAAAGCTGAAGAATTCAGCCGTGTTGGCAATATCACCGGCCTGCAATGCTGCACGCGGCAATTCGATCATGGTGCCAACCAAGTAGTCAAGCTTGGTTCCGGCGGTGGTGAAGACTTCCTGTGCGACTTTGTCGATCACAGCTTTCATCATATCCAGTTCCGCACGGCCCATAACCAGCGGCACCATGATTTCTGGAATGACGGCTGTGCCAGTCAGTTTCGTGACTTCCACTGCGGCTTCCAGAATGGCACGCGCCTGCATTTCGTAAATTTCTGGGTAGGTTACACCCAGACGGCAACCGCGGTGACCCAACATCGGGTTGTTTTCATGCAGAGCCGAAACCGCCTGTTGGACAGCAGCCAAAGTCACACCAGAAGCTTCTGCAACTTCTTTTTGCTCAGCTTCTGTATTCGGCAGGAATTCATGCAATGGCGGATCCAGCAAACGAACCGTCACCGGCAGGCCTTTCATGATCTTGAACAGATCGATGAAATCCTGACGTTGGTACGGCAGCAGTTTTTCCAATGCCGCACGACGACCTGCCTCATCTTGAGCCAAGATCATCTGACGCATGGACACAATCCGCTTCGGATCAAAGAACATATGTTCTGTCCGACACAGGCCGATACCTTCCGCACCGAATTTCCGTGCGGTTTCCGCATCCATCGGAGTTTCGGCATTGGTCCGCACTTTCATGGTACGAACTTCATCAACCCAGCTCATCAAGGTGGCAAAATCCCCGGTCATTTCCGGTTGGATTGTCGGCACATGACCAAAGATCACATCGCCGTTGCTGCCATCAAGGGTGATGACATCGCCTTCCTTGATTTCCAAATCACGCACACGCATGATTTTGGCTTTGCCATCAATGGCAATCTCACCGGCACCGGCTACGCACGGAGTACCCATGCCACGGGCCACGACCGCCGCGTGGGAAGTCATACCGCCACGGGTGGTCAACACACCCTGTGCAACGTGCATACCGCCGATATCTTCCGGGCTGGTTTCCGCACGCGCCAAAATGACTTTTTCGCCGCGTTGGACCCAAGCTTCCGCATCATCAGCAGTAAACACAACGCGACCAGCAGCAGCACCCGGAGAAGCCGGAAGCCCCTTTGTCAGAACGCTGCGTTCGGCTTTCGGATCAAGGGTCGGGTGCAGCAGTTGATCCAGCAGACGCGGTTCAACTTTCAGAATACCCTCTTCCTTAGTCAGCAAGCCTTCATTCACCATATCCACAGCGATTTTCACCGAGGCACTGACAGTGCGCTTCCCGTTACGGGTTTGCAGCATCCACAGTTTGCCTTGCTGGATAGTGAATTCCATGTCCTGCATGTCTTTGTAATGGCGTTCCAGCGTATTCCGCAGGCCAGCCAATTCTTGATACAGTTCCGGCATGACTTCTTCCATTGCCGGAAGATCGGATTGGTGCTTTTGCTTACCGGCAATGGTCAGGTGTTGCGGGGTACGAATACCAGCCACGACATCTTCACCCTGTGCATTGACCAGGTATTCACCATAGAACGTGTTTTCACCCGTGGACGGATCGCGGGAGAAACATACGCCAGTTGCACAATCTTCGCCCATATTGCCAAAGACCATGGACTGAACGGTCACGGCAGTGCCCCAGCTTTCCGGAATGTTGTGCAAGCGGCGATAGGTGATTGCACGGTTGTTCATCCAAGAGCCGAACACGGCGCCGACAGCACCCCAAAGCTGATCCTGCACATTTTGCGGGAACGGTTTGCCCAGTTCCTTCGCGACCATGGCTTTATAGCTTTCGACGACGCGTTTCCAATCGTCGGCGGTCAGTTCAGTATCTTCATGCGCATTGCAGTCGCGTTTGGCATCTTCCAAGATGTCTTCGAACAGGTGATGCTCAACCCCGAGCACAACGTCAGAATACATCTGGATAAAACGGCGATAGCTGTCATAGGCAAAACGTTCGTCATTAGAACGGCGGGCCAGACCTTGGACAGTTTCATCGTTCAAACCGAGGTTCAGAACCGTGTCCATCATGCCCGGCATGGACGCACGAGCACCGGAACGCACCGACACCAACAGCGGATTTTCAGCATCGCCGAAAATCATACCCAAGGATGCTTCCACACCCTTAACCGCTGCCAGAACTTCATCTTCCATACCAGCCGGATAGGTATCCCCGTTGGTATAATAGTAGGTGCAGACTTCTGTTGAAATTGTGAAGCCGGGCGGGACAGGAACCCCAATCCGGCTCATCTCCGCCAGATTGGCCCCCTTACCACCCAAAAGGTTGCGCATCTCAGCGCTGCCTTCGGCCTTGCCGTCTCCGAAGGTGTACACCCACTTCGTCATGGTCACGTTCCTCATTGTGTTCTGCCTGTCCGATAGACCCATCGGAAACAGTTCATGTGCCACGGCTCTCTCTTGCTCCCCCGAAAGACCCTGCCGCTGAGTCTTTCGCATACACGTCGCCTTGTCGGTCGCGTTAGATAACACTAACCCTCAAGACGTGAAAAGTCTGCCACGCTACCCATTGTTGTCACAATGCGAGATAGCAATCTTAGGCGATTAATTCTGAGTTTCTCGTCGTCCGCATTCACGGTCACATCCGCGAAGAAATCATCGACAACGGCGCGTAAAGAGGCCAACGCAGCCATAGCAGCGACAAAATCTTCCCCGTCAAGTTTGGACTTGGTCTCTGGAACGACCCATTGCAGCGCATCGAACAGGGCTTTTTCCTGTTCCATAACAAAGGCATCCGCATCCGGGGCCGCATCGAACGATACGCCGTCTTTTTTCTCCTCAATGCGCACGATGTTGGCGGCGCGACGATAGGCAATCAGCAGATTGCGACCATCTTCGGAAGCGAGGAAATCACGCAAAGCCTCAATCCGGGCCATCACCCGCACCAAATCATCATCACGCTGATGCGAGAACACGGCGTTGATCACATCGTGACCAATTCCTTCTTCACGCAGGTGAACCTTCAGACGGTCAACGAAGAAGTCCATCAAATCTTCGACCACATCCGTCGCCGGACGCAGGGTTTCAATGCCATACAAACCGTGGGCCGTGGACATCACAGAAGCCAGCGGCAAGCGCAGCTTGTTTTCCAGAACCAAACGAATCACACCCAAAGCCGCACGGCGCAAGGCATACGGATCACGCGATCCTGTCGGTTTTTCATCAATGGCAAAGAAACCAACCAACGAATCAATTTTGTCCGCCATCGCCACCGGAATGGACACCGCAGCCGTCGGGCACATATCACTTGGCCCTTGCGGAGAATAATGCTCGGCAATTGCCGTGGCGACATCGGCGTCTTCACCATCGCCATTGGCATAGTACTGCCCCATAATCCCCTGCAATTCCGGGAATTCGCCAACCATTTCCGTGGACAGGTCAGCCTTGGCAAGATACGCCGCGCGAGCAGCTTTATCGCCGTCGCAATCGACATAGTCCGCACAGGCGCGGGCAAGACCTTCGATCCGTTTGACTTTATCAAACACCGAACCAAGGGAGGCGTGGAAAATCCGGTCTTTCAACGTATCAACCCGGCTATCCAGCCGTGCTTCACGGTCTGTATCCCAGAAGAAACGCGCATCGGACAAACGGGCACGCAGCACGCGTTCATTACCGGCAACGATCTGGGCTCCCCCATCGTCGGCGCGCATATTGGCAACGACCAAGAAATACGGGGCCATTTTGCCATCGGCATCCAGCAACGAGAAATATTTCTGGTGGGCGCGCATGGACGTGCTCAGCACTTCAGACGGCACAGCCATGAATTCATCATCAATTTTGCCCAGCAGCGGCAATGGATATTCCACCAGACCAGCAACCTCATGCAAAAGAGCCGGATCATCCATTACGGTTAACCCTTTCTCCGCCGCCAGTTTGGCGCCACTCTCTGCAATCAACTCACGCCGTTCTGCCGGAGCAAGGATGACGCAAGCGTTACGCAGTTGCGCCTTGTAATCGGCAAAGTCCTTCACGGCAAAGGCTGCCGGAGCAAGGAAGCGGTGACCTTTGGTAGTTGCAGTGGCTTCACACCCTGCAAACGCAACCGGGACGACCTCACCATTAAACAGGCAGACGATACCTTCCAACGGGCGGACCCAGCGTTCCGAACGCTCGCCCCAACGCATGGACTTCGGCCACGGGAAACGTGGCAGAATTTCATCCAACGCATCTTTTAATACATCGGCAGTTGCGCGGCCTTTTTTATGGATATCAAGAAAATAGAACGACCCTTTCGGGGTTTCGCGCTCTTCCAGATCGTCCATGCTCACGCCATTGGCTTTCAGGAAGCCCTGAACGGCTTTTTCCGGTGCCCCGACCTTAGGCCCGCGGCGTTCCTCGGTTACATCAGGTTGCGCCACCGGCAACCCATTGACCACAAGGCACAGACGGCGCGGCGTGGTATAGGCCTGCATATCAAACTCTGTCAGCCCCTGAGCTTTCAGAAACTCACCCAGCAGGCGACATAAGTCTTCACCGGCACGAGTCTGCATACGGGCCGGAATTTCTTCAGACAGCAGTTCAAGCAAGAATTCCGTAGACATTAGCGTACCTCCTCTGCGGACAGGGTCGGCAAATGCCCTCTCGCCTGCAAATACCCTTCACAACATGCTTTTGCCAAGGTGCGCACACGACCGATATAGGACGCACGTTCCGTCACACTGATGACACCGCGCGCATCCAGCAAGTTGAACAAATGGGATGCCTTCAGGCAGTAATCATAAGCCGGGAGTGGTACTCCGGCGGCAACCAGCGCAGCACATTCGGCTTCGGCATCTTTAAAGTGCTGCAACAGCATATCGGTGTTGGCGAGCTCAAAATTGTGCCGGGAATATTCGACTTCCGACTGATGGAATACGTCGCGGTATTTTACACCCCGACCGTTGAAATCCAGATCATAAACGTTTTCAACGCCTTGCACATACATAGCCAAGCGTTCCAGACCATAGGTCAATTCCACCGGAACCGGAGAGCATTCAAAACCGCCGACTTGTTGGAAATAGGTAAACTGGGTCACTTCCATGCCATCGCACCAAACTTCCCAGCCAAGCCCCCATGCACCCAAGGTCGGAGACTCCCAATCATCCTCGACAAAACGGATGTCGTGGTGATCCGGGTTGATGCCAATCGCACGCAGGCTGTCCAGATACAGTTCCTGCACCGCATCCGGTGATGGCTTCATCAAGACCTGATATTGGTAGTAGTGCTGCAAGCGGTTCGGGTTCTCGCCATAACGACCATCCGTCGGACGGCGAGACGGCTGAACATAGGCCGCGCTCCATGGTTCTGGCCCCAATGCCCTTAGAGTCGTCGCCGGGTGAAATGTACCGGCACCAACCTCCATGTCATAGGGTTGCAGGATCAAGCACCCCTGATCCGCCCAGAAACGGTGCAGAATCAGGATCAAGTCTTGAAAGGACGGAGCGGAGCCACATGCGGCCGATGCGTTTTGTGCGTTCACGATGCCCATCTATGAAAATGACGGAAATAAGGGTTAACTTTTCAGGAAAACTACCCATCAGGCACGGGGTGGTCAAGCTAAGTCAGTACTGTTTCAGCCCCACCCACGACATTTTTATGACTTTTGTCAGATTTTATCCTGACAATTTGGGCAGCCCTCTTCTGACCGAGGGGCATAATAAACCCCACACTTTGTACATTTTACCAAGGTTTCTTGCGTGCCATTTTCAATGGAATTCTGATTTTGACCATTTTGCCCAACGGATCGCAATCGCCGAACCAAAGAGAAACAGACGTAAATCACAACTGCCACCAACAGCAGCTTGGCAAAACTTAGCATTTTAATCTGCCTTTCCGCTCTGCAATGGCATGGCATCATTCAGAGCCATACCATCACGTAAAATAGCTTGTGCTGCGGCGGTATACACGCCGTCCTCACCATGCAAGATCAACCCCGGCAGAATCCGAAGCGGGGTCTTACGTCCTTTGACTGCGCGGATGATGACACGTTTCGCATCACGCCCCGGCTTCGGCCACAACGGAATGATCTCAACTGCACCAAACACCCGCCCCAAAGCAATAAGGATATCCTGCAAACGATCCGCTGCCTGTATCACCGTCAGATGGCCTTTCGGCTTCAAACACTCCGCAGCAGCACGAATCCAATCCGACACCGACGTGTCAGCCTCATGATGCGCCCGACCCCGCCCCGGCTGTGGCGAAACATTACCTTCGACAAAATATGGCGGGTTCATCATAACCCCGTCAAAGGTCAAACCCCCATCAATTTCGGAGGCACGGCGGATATCCCCATCAATCAGGTGCAACCGATCCGCCATTTGATTGAGTTGGGCAGACTGCCGGGATAACTCCACGTGGCGCGGGTTCAATTCAACACCAACACAGCGCACCATTGCTTCTCTGTGTAAAAGGCACAAGGCTGCCGCGCCCGTACCACAACCGAAATCCGCCACACACTGTCCAGAAGAAGCCGGAACCGCCGACGCCAACAGTACCGGATCCACAGCAACCCTATACCCGCTGAGTGGCTGTAGAATTTTCAATCTGCCATTCAATAGTGTGTTGGTTGATGTATCCACTACGCATTCCTTTTCCGCCAGCATAAACGGGTTTCCTCATCTGGCAAAGCAAACGGGCCACCAAAGGCGGCCCGTTGTAAACTATTTTATCGTTTGCAGGATACCTTAGGCTGCACGACGCCCACGATAGCCATTGGCCTTAGCAAATTCGGCAAAGACCTTATCGTGTTTGAAGGTATGGTTCCGCAACCATTTCCCAAGGTACGAGAACAGCTCGTTTCCGGCTTCACGATCCCCCCGAGACAGTCGACCTTTGAGCTCGGCATAACGGGCACGCAGTTTTTCGTGGTACTCGCGGTGCTCGTCATAGTTCGGATAATTCATGCCCCGCATCAGTTTTTCTTCGTCATCGAAGTGGCAACCGACCAAGTCATCCAATTCGTGCAATAATTCCTGCACCGCTTGTTCACTATCGCCGGACATCATGCGGGCGTATGCCGAGTTCAGAACATCAATCAGGTGTTTATGCTCTTCATCAACCTCGGCAATGCCGCAAGCCAGCTCATCATCCCATTCCAGAAGTTTAACCTGATCCTGATCGGAGCGAACCTGATTCAGGAAAGAACTGACTTCTCGCTTCAGATTCTCAGCCTGTTCCGACAAAGATTGCGCCGAAGAATGAATTTGGGATGCAGCCGCATTGGTTTCACCAGCGGCCTGTTGGACACTGATAATATTGGTGGATACTTCACCGGTTCCCATGGATGCCATTTCCACGTTCCGAGCGATTTCCGCCGTTGCAGCGTTTTGCTGTTCGACCGAGGACGCAATCGTCGCAGAAATCTCACTCATTTCCATGATGACGTTGGTGATGCCTTCAATGGCTTTCACCGCCCCGGAAGTACCGGATTGGACTTTGGTGATTTGCCCAGCGATTTCACTGGTTGCTCGTCCAGTCTGTGTCGCAAGGTTTTTCACTTCATTGGCAACAACGGCAAAGCCTTTGCCTGCATCTCCGGCCCGTGCTGCCTCAATCGTCGCGTTGAGGGCCAGCAGGTTGGTCTGATCGGCAATATCGTTGATCAGATCAACCACTTCACCGATTTCATTCACAATGCCGGACAATTCCATAATGGATGCATTGGTGGATTGCGCTGCAGCGACGGCTTGCTCAGATACATTGGTTGAATTCTGAACCTGCGTACCAATTTCAGCGATTGCACTGGACAGTTCATCCGCAGCAGACGCAACCGTTTGCACATTCGCTGTTGCTTCTTCCGAAGCGGCAGCTACTGTTGCGGCCTGAGAACTGGTTTCCGTTGCCATATTCGACAATTGACCGGACGCGGCCTCCAACTGGGCAACAGCAGCAGTTACGGCGTCGATCACATGCCCAACACGACCTTCAAACGTGTCTGCCAACTGCATCATGGCAGCACGGCGTGCTTCCTCTGCTCGGCGTTTTTGCTCGGCTTGCTCTTCTTCCATTGCCTTCACGCGCAGGGCATTGTCTTTGAACACCTGCACCGCATCAGCCATATGTCCGATTTCATCTTGTTGACCAATCGCCGGAATTTCCGTGGACAGATTGCCATTGGCGAGGCTTTCCATCGCCTTGGTCATGCCATGAATCGGTTTGGTAATTGAGCGAGCAATGAAATATGCAGCAACAAGCCCCACACCCAAAGCAATCAGGGTGAACATCAGCGTGAAACTTTTTTGCTCTGCATTACCAGCGTGAGTTGCCTTTTCGACCCGTTCAAGTTCTGCCATATGCCCCTGAATGAGGGTGTTGGTCATATCAGCCACAACTTTGGCAAATTGCGGCATTTCGTTGGATACCATATCGTTTTCACGACCAACGGCAGCGACCACACGTGCCAACGACATGGTATAAGTATCCAGCCCATCCTGCATTTCCGTGACCAGATTTCCGACATTTCTGCCCTTCACCATTCCGGCAAATTCGTCCATACGCTCACTGATGATATCGGTCCATTCACGAGCCAAATCGCGATAGTTATCTGTTGGGAAGCCCAGATAAAGTGCCGTATACATCCGGGTGGTCATCAAAGCTTCCAACACACGGGATGCGGATGCAGCCTCAGCATGCTGGCCTTGATCTGATGCTTTTTGAATGAAGTTCGAAAGCAGAGCTTGCAATTTCGGACCGACAACCCCGACCCCGTCTTCCGCAGATAATTCGGCAGACCGGACAACGACAATTTGTGCCAACGTATCAAATTTACGTTCATACGCACGCACTGCGACCATGATGTTTTCAAGCTTTTTCAGCTCTTCACCATCGGTCATACGGGCCTTCGCCTGTTCCAATAATGTCTTGGTTCCTGCCAATGCCGTTGTGACGGCTTTTGAATTCTCGGCACTGGGATTATGGATATACATCAGCACCAACCGACGGGCATCAACAATACTGGTATCGATTTTAGCCACCAGACTTTCATCGGTGGAGGCTGTTTCATATGCAGTCAAACGACCTTCAAAGACTGAACCGTTCCGGTACCCCATAAATGCAACGCTGGCAAAAAGCGCCAACAGCACCAAAAACCCCAAGTAAATTCGCGTACTGACACGCATGACACTGCCCAAATTCACGACCCTGACTCCTACTAAAGGATGAAGCTTAACAATTTTACTGCGGCTCCAAACACCATGAACCGCGTTTCTCACTGTTTAATTTCCCTATAATTGCTTCTAAACGTTGAAAAATTAGTTCGTCAAAGCAATTCGCCCTCCAGTTGGGCAAAAACATACTCTCTCGACAGCAGATCATGAGAAAAATGCATACAGTTCACGCGACTGCACCTTCATTAGCACTACTTAATTTAACGTTACAACGTAACTCTGTTTACGATTATGGCTGTTTTTACTGACAGAAAACACCTAATAGTCGACAAGAATCCAACCGATTCGCGCGGGGAAAACACAACATAGTGCGCAGCCGATACTCAATAAGGCAGCGGCTACACACTATGTTACACAGGCAAATACTAAGCCTTAAGGATGATAAATTGCGACCTTTGCTATGCCACAGAAGCCGCCTTGGCATTCACGTCATTTAGGAACTCGGCAAGTTCCTTGTCATCTTTTTGCGTATGCTGTCGCAGCCATTCTGACAGGAATGCAAACAGCTCCGCACCAGCAGAGCGATCACCCTGCTGCATACGTGATTTCAAGTCGGCATACCGCTCCATTAGTCGGGCATGATTATCCATATGCTCCTGAGTTTTGGGATACTTGGCGCGCTGCATCAATTTTTCTTCTGCAAGGATATGGTCCTTCAGATGATGATCCAAAGCCTCCATCAGACTTTCACCAGCCTCATCAACACGACCAGACAACATCATGCGATGCGCCTGATTCAAGGCATCAACCAGTTCTTTATGCTCTTCATCAATATCGCCGAAACCGCATTCCGGCAGATGTGATGGATCCATCAATCTGGCATCTTCCTTATCGGCCCGGACCTGTTGCAAGAAAGTCGCAACTTCCTGATTCAAAACCTGAGCCTGAGAAGCCAACGACTGTGCTGAATCATAGATTTGATTTGCGGCAAGATTGGTTTCCCCAGCCGCACCCTGCACACCAACAATATTGGAAGACACTTCCCCTGTCCCGATGGACGCCATTTCCACATTCCTGGCAATCTCGGCAGTGGCTGCGTTTTGTTGATCGACCGAAGATGCAATGGATGTTGAGATTTGGCTCAATTCCCCGATGACGTGGGAAATGCCTTGAATGGCCTCGACCGACCGGGATGTTTCCGACTGTACGCGGGCAATTTGATCCGCAATGGTACTGGTCGCACGCGCGGTTTGATTGGCAAGACTTTTGACCTCCCCAGCCACCACGGCAAAGCCTTTGCCCATATCCCCGGCCCGTGCCGCCTCTATGGTCGCATTGAGGGCCAGCAGGTTGGTTTGATCAGCAATATCATTGATCAGGCTCACTACCTCCCCGATTTCATCAACAATCTGCGACAGGTCGCTGATCGAACTATTGGTCTGATCTGCTGCGGCTACGGCTCGGGCGGAGACCATCGCCGAGTTTTCCACCTGCTCACCAATTTCAGAGATTGCATGGGACAATTCCTCCGCTGCCGCCGCAACGGTTTGCACATTGGATGAGGCTTCTTCAGATGCCGCCGCAACAGTCGAAGCCTGAGAACTGGTTTGCGTTGCCATGGCAGCCAGTTGTTTTGAATTTGAGGTTAACTGCGTGACCGCGCTGGTAACTTCGGCAATCACATTTCCGACGCGATCTTCAAATGTATCTGCCATTTCCAGCATTGCCTGACGCTGCGCGGCTTCGGACCGCTGGCGTTCGGCTTCTTGCTCTATCTCCAACTGGCGAACACGTAGGGCGTTGTCCTTAAACACCTGCACGGCCCCAGCCATTTCCCCGATCTCATCCTTTTGACCAACCGCCGGAATCGGAGCCTCAAGATTTCCTTTCGCCAACTGCCCCATGGCCCGTGTCATACCGGAAATTGGGTTGGTAATGGTCCTCGCAATGGCCCAGGCCGCAAAAGCACCAAAGGCAAGCGCGACAAGACCAAAAGTCATGGTGAAGACCTTTTGTGCGGCGGTGTCGGCCTGCACTTGCGCCTCTACTCTGGACAGTTCCTGATTTTGCATGTCACGCAAAAAAGCCGATGCATCTGCGACGCGCTGTGCATATGCAGGCATATCCTTGCGCACAATATTTTCCTGACGGGCAACAGCCTCAACCACGCGATTCAGTGAATCCGCATATTGCTTTGCCCCGGTTGTCAACGTCGTGATCAACTGCGCGGTATTTGCTCCGTGCGCCTCAATCGAAAAGACCTCCATCCGCTGACGAAATACATCCATCCACTGACTAGCCTTAACCCGATAGACGTCCTGCGGCAGGCCAAGGTAAATCCCGGAATACATGCGACTTGCCATCAGGGCTTCCAAGGTTTGCCCAGCAAGGGCCGCATTGTAATTCTGCTTGGCCCGCATCGCGTCCTTGATATATGTGTTCATGGCAGTTTGCAGGAACGGCCCGATGGTGCCAACACCATCTTTGGCCTGAAGTTCACGGTTTCTAACCGACGCAGCATCGGTCAAGGCATCAAAGCTTTGCATATAGGCATCCAGCGCGTTTCCAATATTTGCTAATGCGTTGGCTGGTTGTTCCTCCGTCATCAATAAGGTCGCTTGCGACAATAATGACTTGGCACGTTTTGCTTCGTCTTTGACGTCTTGAATTGTTTCTGCGCCGGGTTGCTCGATATAGCGATGGACATTTCGCCGTAGCTCAATCACTTCAGCATCAAGCTGCATCACAAGCTTCGCATTGGCACTAACCCGCGCATAGTCCGTCAACTGTCGCTCAAACACATCACTGTTGCGATACGCCATCACGGCAACACTGACAAACAGCGCAATTAAAATAAAGAAACCTGCATATATTCGTGTGCTTACACGCATGTAATTTCCAACATTCATCACAGGGTCTCCTTTGCCCACGCGAAAACCGTCATAACCCGACCACGACATTCGCTATCAAAGGTCTGCGGAGCCTGATGGAAATGGCAACAGGACACACCCGAACAGGCACCCCATACCAACGCACTCCAACTACAGATAGAAACTCACCCCCGAATCTCAATAATAAAAATAAAGAATGTAACCTAAGGTTATGTTTTTCAAATTAACATTTCTCTAAACCATTGCGTCTTCCCAAATTATGTACCTCTACATGCCTCCGTGTTACACAAAGCCAAGGCACAGGAGATCAAATTCCTTCGACACAGAGTCAAAGAAAGAAAACAATTCCCTTCACCTTGCCTCATTATGAACAACCACAATCTCGAGCATCGGCCATAAGACACAGAATACGCGTAAGGCTCTTGCCGTACCTTTGCCGAAACCGTATTCTGGTCGTCCTTGGGATTAAGGGCCTTATGTCAAATTGTGTGGGTGAACCAGTGTCCAACGTCGTGAATATCAATACCGACATTCGAAAGAGCAGTTCCGCTTTCGAAACCCTTCGTAGCCTCGTTTCAGAGGATATGACTCGCGTCAACCAAACCATCATTGACCGAATGGACAGCCCGGTCGCCCTTATTCCACAACTGGCAGGACACCTTGTTGCATCAGGCGGCAAGCGGTTGCGGCCTATGCTGACACTGGCCTCTGCCAAGCTATGTGGATCACAAACCTCGCGGCAAGTCATGCTGGCGACCTGTGTTGAGTTTATTCACACTGCGACCCTCTTGCATGACGATGTGGTGGATGAAAGTGACCTGCGCCGCGGACAAGCCAGTGCCAATGCGGTTTGGGGCAATAAACCCAGTGTGCTGGTCGGCGACTTTCTTTTCAGTCGCGCCTTTGAATTGATGGTTGAAGATGGCTCAATCCGAGTTTTGGGGATTTTGTCTCACGCATCATCTGTCATTGCTCAGGGTGAAGTCCTGCAATTGACCACAGCCAACGATATGGAAACCGATGAAAGTGCCTATCTGGAGGTCATCGAATCCAAAACCGCCCAGCTGTTTGCTGCGGCCTGTCAAATTGGTGCTGTCGTTGCAGAACGTCCTGCGAATGAAGAAAAGGCTTTGGAACAGTTTGGCATGAACCTTGGCATCGCATTCCAATTGATTGATGATGCCTTGGATTATTCTGCCAAGCAGGAACAACTGGGCAAAACCATTGGTGATGATTTTGCAGAAGGTAAAGTGACCCTGCCGGTGATATTGGCTTATCGCCGTGGCGATGATACGGAACGCCAGTTCTGGCACCGAACCATGGAAGATTTGGATCAAGCCGAGGACAATAGCGATTTGGAACAAGCCAAACTCCTATTGGAAAAACACGCCGCAATTGAGGACACAATTCAACGGGCCCGGCACTATGGCGACAGAGCTCGTGACGCCTTGGCAATTTTCCCCGAAAGCGAAACCAAGACCGCAATGCTTGATATTGTCGACTTCTGTATCGAGCGTGCCTATTGATACCCGGTATACATTTCCACGAAAACGGAACCGTAAAAAAACCTCTTGCACAACCGCAAACAGCAGCGTATAAACCGGACCTCGGCAGCGGAACGGAGTGTAGCTCAGCCTGGTAGAGCACTGTCTTCGGGAGGCAGGGGCCGGAGGTTCGAATCCTCTCACTCCGACCATTCCACTGCGATTGAAAAAGCCTTTAGCTTCGCTAAAGGCTTTTTTCGTATGTGCAATTATTGCCCTATCCCCATAAGAAAACCCCGGCTCGAAAACCGGGGTTTAGCAAATCAGCAGCACACGCCCATCAATGGGATGTTGACGGCAGGTCGTTCATTTTCGCCAGCAGGTATTCAAGGTCGTCATTTTCGAATTCAACGCCAAGATCACCGTATTGCGTCAAAACACGTTCCAGCATCTTACGGGCGTAGCGTTCGCGATCCCCTTCTTCGCCGTCATAGCTCATTTCCTGCGCGACAAGAACCGCAGCCTTGATTGCAGGGAAGAATGTGTGCGGCATACCTGACTTTTCAAGCAACCCCTTCAGCCCCAGCTCACCAGAATCATGGATCAGCATACGTGCATTCATCACCGGAATACCGACACGACGGGCAAGGGCATATTCAAAGAACTTCATATCCCCCATGCACAGCGCACGAAGCATGATCGAGGGGGTCAAACGCGCATTGTTGTACAGTTGATTGACCAGACGCTCCACATCGTCCTCAGTCGAATCCGTCGACAGCGTAATGGTCGCACGCTCCCGAGCCTGCAAAATAATATCCGCAGCCATCGCTGGCGGGACATCATGATGCGTCAACAAATGCTCTTTCAAATGTTCGGAAACTTTATGGACCAAACGTTCGACTATCGTCACCGGCAAGGACGAACGATGCACCATCGGTGCCTGAACATCTTCATCATCGCCGTACTTATCCATAACCTTGGTTAGGGATTTTTCGTTAAGCTCCGCGCCCTCATTGGCAACAAGGCTGACAACGGCCTCCTTATGCGCGGTTTCAACGATGGCTTCTGCGACTTTTTCGCTGACATGCGACCGTTCCGCCACGGCTTTTTGCTTGGCGGCATCCTGTGACGAGATAATCTCGATCAGGTCTTCGTCACTCAAAATGTCACTAAACCTCAGAACCGGCAGGGAAACGCTGTCCACATCCTTGGCAAGGGTTATAGCCACATCATGGGGAACGTTGGGGTTTTCCTTCAGGTTGACAGACAAAGCCTCCCGAACCCGAACCTCAGCATCCTTCACCATAATGCGGAAAATTTGCTCCGCCAATGAGCGTTCAGAAGCTGAGAGTTCCCCATGGTCAAACTGTGCCGCAATCTTTGCTGCGGTCTCCGCTCGCGTCTCAATCGAGGGATTGGACAACAGTTTGTGGACGTCTTCTTCAGTCAGGCGAGTTTCAGACATGCTCCCGCACACTCCTCTGCAGCTACTCGAGCGCGAAATCCAGAGGCTATAAATATAGCCACATACCGGACAGGTTTCCAAAAAAAACCTCTTAATACATCATTTTTTATCATACTTTTTTTCGAAACATATAGCACGCAAGAAATCCCTTCACAGTGGCATCACAATAAAAACATTCCATTGCACATGATCTTAAATATGACTATTCCACTGGTTCACGCTATCGTTTCACTGTAAAGTTTTATGGTTCCACACACCCCGGGGGCGGGGTAATTTCCACGACATGGGGGTGTTTTCATGGAAAACGAAATTAGTATTAAACAATTCATTCGTCCGGTGCAGGACTTTCCGAAGCCCGGAATTCTGTTTTACGACATTTCCACCCTGCTGAATAATGCCGAAGCTTGGCAAATCACCATGTCGCGCCTTGCAAAAATAATTCGCGCCTGGCAACCGGACGTACTGGCTGGGATCGAATCCCGCGGTTTCCTTGTTGCTGCGCCACTGGCCCTTAAATTGGGCGCTGGCTTTTTCATGGTTCGTAAGCAAGGCAAACTACCCGGTCCGGTTGTTCCTTATGAGTACGATTTGGAATATGGGACTGATGTCGTGGAAATCCAGACCGATGCCGTCAAGCCCGGTGCTCGGGTCGTGATTTTGGATGATCTGTTGGCAACCGGCGGCACAATGCGCGCCTCTGCCGACTTGATCCGCCAAGTTGGGGGCAATGTGGTTGGCTCCGCCACCATTTTGGAACTCAGCTTCCTGAACGGACGGGATAAGTTGGACTTCCCGCATGCGACACTCGCCACTTACGACGAATAAGGTTTACCAAATCAAAACAGCCCCGCCATTTGCGGGGCTGTTTTGCATTCTCAAGCATGGAAAATGCTCTATGCCGCATCCCATGCCATTTTTTTGCGATAAATGGTCGAGGCACTGATGCCAAGGCAGGCTGCTGCCCGCGGCACATTGCCGTCACACGCGTCAATCGCCGCCTCAATAACGTCTTTTTCCATTTGCCATAAGGGGCGGATATTGTCCTCCGCCATGGGCAATTCTTGTGGATCAACCATCTGAATGGGCGGCACAGCGACGGGATACTGCGGAGCCTCCCCCTTCATCATGGAAGACGGCAGCATGTCGACCTCGACCACCTCCGCATCATTCAGCACGACCACATTTCGCAGTACGTTTTGCAGTTGCCGAACATTACCGGGCCAATGAAAGGCCAGCAGGCGAGCCTCTGCTTCCTTGGAAAACCGTTTGAACTTTCGCCCTTCTTCCTTTGAAAGTTGCTGCAACAAATGCCGCGCAATTTCAATGACGTCCGCATCCCTTTCACGAAGAGGCGGCAACATCAACGGGATGACATGCAAACGGTAGTACAAATCTTCACGGAAATTGCCTTTTTCGACCTCTTCCCATGGGTCACGATTGGTTGCACAAACAAAACGCACGTCCACCTTGGCCGGTCGGTCCCCACCAACTTTTTGCACCAAACCGCTTTGAATAAAGCGCAAAAGCTTGGTTTGTAGCTCCATATCCATTTCGCAGATTTCATCAAGGAACAACGTGCCGCCATGGGCAAGATGGGCCGCCCCCTCCCGATCAGTTACCGCCCCGGTGAACGCCCCCTTGATATGACCGAATATCTCACTTTCCATCAAATCACGCGGAATAGCACCGCAATTGATGGCAACAAACGGTTTGGCATGCCTAGGGCTGCATCGGTGGATTGCTTCCGCGCACAATTCCTTGCCCGTTCCAGACTCCCCGGTAATAAACACGGTCGCCCGGCTGGGAGATACGGATTCAATCGTTCGGTACACAGCCTGCATCGCCAACGAAGATCCAATCATACCGTGATATCCAGCACGACCATAGTCTTCCTTGAGCTCTTCTACGATGCGTTCCAATGACAAATGCGACACCACATTTTTCAATGTCACCAGCAGCCTATCCTTGGAAAAAGGCTTGACCAGAAAGTCTCTGGCCCCTGCCTGCATGGCTTCAACCGCCAAATTGATCGTACCATGGGCGGTAATCACGATGCAGGCACAGGGAAGCGCGTTTTCGCCAATTTCGCGCAGAACATCAAGGCCGCTCATATCCGGCAAATGAATGTCCAAAAGCACCACATCCGGGAGTTTCTCTCGGATTGCAGCCAAAGCATCCTTTCCCGTTGCAACTTCAGAAACCTGATATGCTCCGCCTTCAAGATATGCCGCATACATGGCCGACATAGACGGGGTATCTTCGACAATTAAGACCTTAGGTGTCTTAGGTTGCGGCATATTACCCTCAAAGTTGAATATGTTCTGCTCTTTATCAGTATAACCGATCTCTATTGTAAATTGTGAATATAAAAAAAAGCTCAAGGCCAAATGCCTTGAGCTAAAAAACAAAAATGCACTGAAGATCAAGCCTCGGCAAATTCACCCGGCTGCTGATAATCCAAGGCATACCCGGCGGCTCGAACCGTACGGATCACATCGGTATCATTCCGTTCATTCAATGCCTTGCGCAAGCGGCGGATATGCACATCAACTGTGCGCGGTTCCACATAGATATCCGGTCCCCACACCGCATTCAGGAGCTCTTCACGAGAGAACACAGACCCCGGATTTTGCATCAAATACTGCAACAAACGGAATTCTGTTGGCCCCAAATGAATGTAATGCCCGGCTCGTGTTACGCGGTGTGCGTTCAGGTCCATTTGAATATCATCGAATTCCAACATGCCCTTAGTGGGGACAGAAGAAGAGCGGCGCAACAATGCCCGCACCCGCGCCAAAAGTTCCGGCATAGAGAACGGCTTGGTCATGTAATCGTCTGCACCGGTATTCAAGCCCCGCACTTTGTCGCCTTCCTCACCCCGTGCCGTCAGCATAATCACGGGAACCTCCCGATGGCGGGGTTTGCGGCGTATCTGGCGGCAGACCTCAATGCCGGACATGACCGGCAACATCCAGTCTAGAATAACCAAATCCGGGTTATTTTCCGCCGCAACGGTTAAGGCCTCTTCCCCGTCTGCGGCTTCACAAACGCGGTACCCTTCCTTTTCCAGATTATAGCGCAGCACCATTGCCAGTGCCGCTTCATCTTCAACAATCATAACCATGGGCTTCATGGGCAGAACCTCCATTTACCAAACAGATCACTGTTAACCAAAGCGACCCGTAATGTACCCTTGCGTCAGTTTATGTTCCGGGTTGGTGAAGATTTGTTCCGTATCACCGACTTCAATCAATTCACCAAGGTGGAAAAAAGCCGTCCGCTGAGACACCCGTGCAGCCTGCTGCATGGAGTGCGTCACAATGACAATCGTAAAATTTTCGCGCAATTCATCGATCAGCTCTTCAATTTTTGCCGTCGCGATTGGATCAAGTGCGGAACATGGCTCATCCATCAGGATGACTTCTGGGCTCACGGCAATCGCACGGGCGATACACAGCCGTTGCTGTTGTCCACCGGACAACCCCGTGCCGGGGGCATCCATTCGGTCTTTGACCTCTTTCAACAACCCCGCCCGTTCAAGGCTGGTCAGAACAATCTCGTCCAATTCATCCTTATTGGCGGCAAGGCCATGAATGCGCGGACCATAAGCAACGTTGTCATAAATTGATTTCGGGAATGGGTTGGGTTTTTGAAATACCATTCCGACCTGTGCCCGCAATTGAACCACGTCGATCTTCGGATCATAGATATCCTCGCCATCCATCAGCACCGTACCACTAACGCGGCAAATATCGATGGTGTCATTCATACGGTTCAGGCAGCGCAGGAAGGTTGACTTGCCACAGCCGGACGGACCAATAAACGAAGTCACCTCGCCTTCCCGAATGTCGAGCGTAACATCCTTCAAAGCGTGCTTGTCAGCGTAGTGAACATTGGTCTTCATCGCCTGAATCTTGGCTGTCATGACGGCTTCTTTCACATCAACAGTGTGAGTTTCCATGTTCGAATGCAGTGTATCACGCATTGTGCTCGTCTCCATAGTCTACCAACGCCTTTCGAATTTGCCACGCAGATAGACGGCAGCAGCATTCATCAAAATCAAGAAAGTCAAAAGCACCATAATCGCAGCAGAGGTTCGCTCGACAAAGGCGCGCTCCGCACTGTCTGCCCAGATGTAAATCTGAACCGGAAGAACCGTAGCTGGATCAGTGAATCCAGCGGGGATATCCACAATAAAGGCGACCATGCCAATCATCAGCAACGGTGCTGTTTCGCCCAAGGCACGGCCCATACCAATGATGGTCCCGGTCAGAATGCCGGGCAAAGCCAATGGCAAAACATCTTGTGTCACCATTTGCATTTTTGAAGCCCCAAGCCCCAAGGCAGCCTCACGAATTGACGGCGGCACGGATTGCAGGGAAACACGTGCTGCAATGATAATGGTCGGCAATGTCATCAAGGTCAGCACCAAACCGCCCACAAGCGGAGCCGAACGCGGCAGTTCGAAAAACTGCAAAAATACGGCAAGGCCCAGCAGACCAAAGACAATCGACGGAATGGCGGCAAGGTTGTTGATGTTAACCTCGATGATATCCGTCCACCTGTTCTTTGGCGCGAATTCTTCAAGGTAAACTGCCGTCGCCACACCCAACGGAAAGGACAACAACAATGTAACCAGCAAAGTGAGGAAAGAGCCAATAACGGCACCGGCAATACCCGCCAACTCCGGCTCGCGGCTATCACCAGCCGTCATTAGTCGCCAATTGAACTTTGTAGTGATACGCCCCTGTGCTTCCAATGCATCAATCCATGCGATTTCCTGATCAGACAATCGGCGTTCATCTTCCGGCACATTGCGATCAATGTACCCTTTAATCAGCATATCCACATCATCAGAGGCAGGAACCCAAACCTCGGCTTGTGTGCCAATCAGCGCGGGGTTTTCCAGTATGGCGTCACGGATTTCAAAACCGGAGCCGGACGATACCAGCCCAGTCACCTTCCGTTTTTCAAAGCGGGTTTGAACGTCCGGGAAAAGGCCCAAAATGGAGTCCCGATAAATCTTTCCATAATTTGCCCGGTGCAGTTCTTTCGGGTCTTGCGTGCCACTGGGGTCCAATACCGCTGCATCGTAATGGATCGGCAGCAAAACCTCCGTCTGCACGAAAGCGGTATATCCCTTGCCCACAATATTTACGAACAACAACAGCATAAATGCCAAGGCGGAAACAATCGCCACAAGGCCGTACATGCGGAAGCGACGTTCAGCGCGATAGCGTTTCTGGATACCCTTGGCAACCAGAGCCTTTGTGCGCGCACCGCCAGAGGGCTTACCCTCGGTCGCGGTTGCAGAATTTACATCAGTCATATTGTTCCCTGTACTTCCGAACAACGTGAAGAGCGAAAACGTTCAGTGCCAAAGTCACACAGAACAGAACCAGACCAAGCGCAAATGCAGACAGGGTTTTTGCACTGTCAAACTCTTGATCTCCGGTCAGCAAGGTCACGATCTGTACTGTCACCGTTGTTACCGCTTCCAATGGATTGAATGTCAGATTGGCGGCGAGTCCGGCTGCCATAACCACGATCATGGTTTCACCGATGGCACGGGATACAGCCAGCAACACGCCACCGACGATCCCCGGCAAAGCCGCCGGAATAATCACATTTCGAATGGTTTCAGACTTGGTCGCCCCTAAGGCATAGGCACCGTCACGCATGGCCTGTGGCACCGCATTGATCACGTCATCGGAAATTGACGATACAAACGGAATAATCATCACACCCATCACCAACCCAGCCGCCAGCGCACTTTCTGAGGCCACATCAAGGCCGATCCCTTCACCAAATTGGCGAAGGAACGGAGCCACGGTCAAAGCCGCAAAAAAGCCATACACAACCGTGGGGATACCCGCCAAAATTTCCAAAAGCGGTTTGGCAACCGCACGGAATTTCCGCGGTGCATATTCAGACATATAAATCGCGGACATCAGCCCAACTGGGACCGCCACGCACATGGAAATGAAACTGATCAGCAACGTCCCGGTGAACAGCGGCACAGCACCGAATGAGCCGGAACTGCCAACCTGATCGGCGCGCAATGCGGTCTGGGGGCTCCAATGCATCCCGAACAAGAAATCGAAAATCGAAACCTTGTTGAAAAAGCGTAAGGATTCAAACAGCAGGGACAAAACAATGCCAATAGTGGTCAAAATGGCGACCAAGGAACATGCAACCAGCAAAATGGTAAACACCTGTTCCACGCTGTTGCGCGTGCGGGTATCAATTTTCAGTTTTCCCCGCGCAAATATAATGCCCACCATTGCCAGACTGAGCGCAACCACCGTCAGGGCCATTGAGCCAATGCCGTGCAGATGCTGATACAGGGCCGCCGCTGCCTTAATTTCCGGGGCGGGTGCAATCCGTACCACATCTCCTTCTGCAAGGTGATGAATGTCGTTCCAGATCAATTCCAGACGGGCGGTTGGCAAACTGGCATAGCTATCCGGCAAACCGGCAATCACCATGCTTTTCACCAAAATGGGCTGAAATACCAACCATGCCACGGCGATCAACAAAGCGGGCAATCCGCACCACAAGGCCACATACAGGCCGTGATAGGACGGACGGGAATGCAAATCCGCCTGCCTAACCGGAGCCAATGCGCGGGCACGCCCTACTCCGACACGATATGCGATCATGGAAAGACCGACCAAGACCACTAACAAAATGCTCAACGGCATAAAACGTCCTCGTTTTTCACATGCAGGAAACCACGACTTGGCGAAGTTTTCTCATCGGTTTGCACGCTTGATCCCTCAAAAGACTTACGGACGGGCCGCCGTCCGTTCCCGGACGACGGCCAAGTTTGTTTCATCTGAAAAAGGTTACTTTTTCAGGTTCATCGGCAGTTCTTTGCCTGCTTTGGCAACTTCTGCACGTTTCGCATCCGGCAGCGGGATCAAACCGATTTGCGGCAAGTAACCATCCGGGCCGAATGCGGCTTCAGATGTGAACTCTGCAACATATTCCTTGATCCCCGGAATGGTACCGACGTGCTCACCTTTGACATAGAAATACAGGGAGCGGGACACCGGATATTTACCGGAAGAAATGTTTTCAAAGGTCGGCATCACACCATCGACTTCTGCGCCTTTAATCTTATCAGCGTTTTGGTCAAGGAAGGAGAAACCGAAGATACCCAAGGCTTTCGGATTTTCGACCAGCTTGTTCACGATCAGCGTATCGTTTTCACCGGCTTCGATGTACGCGCCATCTTCACGAACCGTGCGACAGGTCGCTTTGAAAGCTTTTTTGTCTTTTTTCTTCAGAGCACTCAGGTGCGGGAAGGTTTTACAACCTGCATCCATCACCAGTTCAGAGAATGCATCGCGTGTACCGGATGTCGGCGGCGGGCCCAAGACTTCAATGTCATAATCCGGGAGGTCTTTGTTAACCTCTTTCCAAGTGGTGTACGGGTTTTCCACCAGATCTTCGCCACCTTTCGGGTTCGGCACTTTTGCAGCCAAAGCCAGGTAAACGTCGCGGCGGCTGACCTTAAAGGTATCGCCGTTTTTCGCGTTTGCCATGACAATGCCGTCATACCCCACGGTGATTTCCGTAATTTTCTTCACGCCGTTTTTGGCACAAGTCTCAATTTCAGAAGACTTGATGGCACGGGATGCATTGGTGATATCAGGATTGCCAACACCGACGCCGGCGCAGAACAGTTTCAGACCACCGCCGGAACCAGTGGATTCGATGACCGGAGCTTTAAAAGACGTGGTTTTGGCGAATTGTTCCACAACCTTCGATGCAAATGGAAACACGGTGGAAGATCCGACAATGCGGATTTGATCGCGAGCTTCAGCAGCCCCAGAGAGTGCAACAGTTGCCAACGCAGCAACAGCGAGAGAACGTTTAATCACAGCAAGTGCCTCCGGAAGAGGGTTTGATTAATAAAGCGAATGAGCAGCCTCATACGATTTCCCATCGCCGACCGCTTGCGAGCAACCTACTCTTTCTTAGCTACGTTATTGTGACCTTGGTGTTATGGTTTTGTTACATACGTGGTCAACTTGCCCGACAAAGCTCAAAAAAACGAACACAGCCCTCCCTATTTCATGAAGAGTGTGCAATATACATCCACCGTCAGCAGTGATTGGATATGTACTTTCCATGATGAATTTGGACCCGTTCTCCCCCGCACAGATCATGGGCTATTTGGCCCTTATCCTTGGGGTGACAGCCATCGCACAAAAAGATGACCGCCGCCTAAAAGGTATGATTGCGGTTCAGGCTGCTGCTTATTGCGTCCACTTTTTCATGCTGGGCAACATGGGCGGTGCCGGGTCTACCGGAATTACCTGTTTTCGCTCCATCGCCGCATTATTCACGCGCAATGTCTGGGTCGCGCACTTCTTTTTCGTGCTGTACCTTATTGCCGGATACCATTTGGCTGTCGGCTACGCCGGATGGCTGCCGATTCTCGCCAACATTGTCGGAACCTATGCCTTCTTCCTGCTGCGGGGCGTGTCCATGCGTGCGTTGATCCTGACCGCCAACGGCATGATGCTGACCACAAGCATACTCAGCGGTTCAATCGGCGGGATGATTCTGGAATCGATCATCATTGTAACAAACGTCACCACCATTACCCGCTTGGTCAAGGATCAACAACGGGCTCTTGGCTTATCCCCTCCCCCGAACGACTGACGGCAGCAGACACAAATAAAGGAGGCTGATCAGCCTCCTTTTTTCTCACCGGAACATCTCTCGCAGGCTTCAACCGCGCAAGGCGGCAATATTGGCAGCATAATCCGGGGTTTTGAATACGGCACTGCCCGCAACAAGCACATTGGCCCCAGCAGCAATACACTGTTTGGCTGTTTCTGTTGTCACACCGCCATCTACTTGCAATTCAATATCCCGATCCCCAATCATCTGCCGAATGCGTGCGATTTTATCCAGTTGAGACGGAATAAAGGACTGGCCACCGAAGCCGGGATTCACACTCATCACCAAAATCAGGTCCAGCTTATCCAACACGTACTCCAGCACCGATTCATGGGTTGCCGGGTTCAGCGATACACCAGCCTTTTTGCCGTAGCTTTTGATCAGTTGCAGCGTCCGGTCCAAATGGGTTGTGGCTTCTGCATGCACAGTAATGATATCAGCCCCGCCCTCTGCAAAATCGGGAATCAACGGGTCCACCGGGGAAATCATCAAATGCACATCAAAGGGCTTGTCCGAATGCTTGCGTAAAGCCTTCATCACCGGGGCACCAAAGGTTAAATTCGGCACAAAATGCCCATCCATCACATCAATGTGGATGTAATCGGCTCCGGCTTCATCGATGGCTTTGACCTCCTGCCCCAATACAGCAAAATCTGCGGATAGTATTGACGGGGCAATTTTAACGGACATGGCTTGGGTCTCCTTAGGGGCACACAGCAAAAAGGCGGGCAACAATGCTGCCCGCCCCTGTATGTAATGGAAAGCGACCGAAAATTAAATACCGATAATCGGCTTCTTATTCGGATCGACCGTTTCCACGATTTTCGGATCCAGTTCACCGGATGCATAGCGCTTTGCCATGTCCGCCAACGGAATCGGCTTGATCTTGTCCGCACGGTTGCAGGTGCCGAACGCTTCATAGCGATCCATACACAGTTTTTCCATGGCAGACATCGCCGGTTTCAGATATTTGCGCGGATCAAATTCGCTCGGGGCGTCTTTGAATACCTTACGAATCTGTCCGGTGATCGCCATACGGCAATCGGTGTCGATGTTGACTTTGCGCACGCCGTGCTTGATGCCTTCGACAATTTCTTCCACAGGCACGCCATAGGTCTGCGGCATTTCACCACCGTATTCGTTGATGATATCTTGCAGGTCCTGCGGAACCGATGAAGACCCGTGCATGACAAGGTGCGTTTCTGGCAGGCGTTCGTGAATGGCTTTCACCACATCCATTGCCAAAATGTCGCCCGTCGGCTTGCGGGTGAATTTGTAAGCACCATGAGACGTACCAATGGCAACAGCCAAGGCATCGACTTTGGTTTTTGCCACAAAGTCAGCAGCCTGAATCGGGTCAGTCAACAGAGCGCTGCGATCCAGCTTGCCTTCAAAACCATGACCGTCTTCTTTTTCGCCTTCGCCGGTTTCCAAGGACCCCAAGCAACCCAGTTCACCTTCCACAGACACACCGATCAAATGAGATACATCAGAAACGGATTTGGTGGTTTCCACGTTATAGAAATACGTGGACGGGGTTTTGGCGTCTTCCATCAAGGAACCGTCCATCATCACGGACGTGAATCCGGCACTGACTGCGGACAGACAAGTGGCAAGGTTGTTGCCGTGGTCCTGATGCATACACACCGGAATATCCGGGAACATTTCAACGGCACCCATGATCATGTGCTTGATCATGATATCACCGGCATAGCTGCGCGCGCCGCGGCTGGCTTGCAAAATGACCGGAGCATTACATTTGCTGGCTGCGGACATGATTGCCAGGACTTGCTCCAGGTTATTCACGTTGAACGCAGGAACGCCATAGTCGTATTCCGCAGCATGATCCAGCAGCTGCCGCATGGTAACCATAGCCATGTTGGATATCCTCCTTATCGGGTCAAATCATATGACGACACGGGACCGAATATAACGACCCCGTGTCGGTTCGACGTTTTAAGCTACGCGTGCCTTAATCGTGTTCACGATGTTTTCCACCGTGAAACCGAAGTGCTCAAACAATTCATCAGCCGGAGCGGATGCACCAAAAGTGCTGATACCCAAAATCGGCTGGTGAGTACCGACATAACGTTCCCAGCCCATGGGAGACCCAGCCTCAATTGCCATGCGGACACCACCATGCCCCAATACTTTGGCGCGATAGTCCGGGGTTTGTTCATCGAACAGTTCCCAACACGGCATAGAGACAACAGCCGTTGCGATTCCTTCAGCATTCAGGGCTTTGGCAGCATCCACCGCAAGGGCGACTTCAGAGCCAGTTGCCATCAGGGTTGCCTGACGCTCACCTTCTGCTTCCATCAGCACATAGCCACCCTTGGCAGCAAGGTTTTCGATGGTGTGCTCGGTGCGCAAAGTCGGCAGCCCCTGACGGGACAAGGCCAAAACACTCGGGCGTTTGTCATTGTCGATGGCTGCGGCCCAGCATTCAGCCGTTTCAACGGCATCAGCCGGACGCATCACCAAAACATTCGGCATGGCGCGCAAAGAGGCCAGATGCTCAATCGGCTGGTGGGTCGGGCCATCTTCGCCAAGGCCGATGGAATCATGGGTCATGACATAAATCGACCGTACCCCCATCAATGCGGACAGACGCAAAGCCGGGCGCAAGTAATCGGTAAAGACAAAGAACGTACCACCGTACGGAATGAAGCTACCGTGCAGCGCAATGCCGTTCATAGCAGCAGCCATACCATGCTCGCGGACGCCATAGTGAATGTAGTTACCGGAATAATCGCCCGGGGTAATGGAAACCTGCGTATCCCCTTTGGTCAGGTTGGAGCCGGTCAAATCCGCAGAACCACCCACCAGTTCCGGGATTTCTTTTGCCAGAACCGAGATCACATCCTGAGACGCCTTACGGGTCGCAACCTTCGCCGCAGAAGCAGACAGGGCTTTTTTGTGTTCATTAATCGCCATTTTCCAACCCTGCGGCAGCAGGCCTTCGGACAGGCGATTAAATTCATCGTATTTTGCCTCACTCAGGAAGGACATCCTTGCTTCCCAAGCCATATGTGTGCCACCGCCACGGCGACCAACGGAACGCCAAGCATCCAGAATATCTTCCGGGATTTCGAACGGAGCATGCGGCCAATTCAGGGCTTCACGCGCAGCCGCCAGTTCAGCATCGCCCAACGGTGAACCATGGACTTTATGAGACCCCTGCATGGTCGGGGCACCCTTACCGATTACAGTTTTGCACGCAATCAGAGTCGGCTTGTCGCTGTTTTGCGCTGCTTCAATGGCCTCTGCCACTGCATCCGCATCGTGCCCATCAACAGCCAGAGTTTTCCAGCCGGAGGCTTCAAACCGTGCACGTTGATTTTCCGATGTTGCAATGTCCAGTGTGCCATCGATGGAGATGTTGTTATCGTCCCACAGCACAATCAACTTGTTCAGTTTCAAGTGCCCGGCAAGGGAAATTGCTTCCTGACTGATACCTTCCATCAGGCAGCCGTCACCCGCGATGACATAGGTAAAGTGATCCACAGCCGCATCAGAGAAACGGGCATTCATCATCCGTTCAGACAAAGCCATACCAACGGCGGTGGCAATGCCTTGCCCCAGCGGCCCAGTGGTGGTTTCAATACCCGCTGCGTGTCCATATTCCGGGTGACCGGCGGTACGTGCGCCCATTTGACGGAAGTTTTTGACCTGTTCCAGATCAATATCTTCGTATCCGGTCAAATACATCAGGGCATACAGCAGCATGGAGCCATGACCTGCGGACAGGACAAAACGGTCCCGATCCGGCCATTTCGGCTCCAACGGATCAAATTTCATAAACCGTGAAAACAAAACCGTGGCTACATCCGCCATGCCCATGGGCATACCGGGGTGGCCTGAGTTTGCTTTTTGCACGGCGTCGGCAGCCAAAAAACGGACGGCGTTGGCCATTTGCGCATGAGAAACGGCTGTCGGATTGGATGTCGTCATCGCGGGGGGCAAGTCCTTTGTTCGCGGGGCAGATAAAATTAAAGGCAGAACCGCTTACGCGGATTCCACCATGTGATAACTGGTCAAAACCTGACGTTCGCCATACGGGCCGCTGATCATCAGAGTTTGGGTACGGGCAAAATTATCTTCAACGCTGACGCCATCAACCAGAACACCGTCAGTAATACCGGTGGCACAGAAGAAGACTTGGTTGGAAGATACCAATTCGTCAAGCATCAGCCATTCGCCTGCTTTCAAGCCGAATTCAGCAACAACTTTGGCTTCTTCTTCGGATTGCGGATTGAGGCTCCCCATGAAGTCGGCACCAAGGGCACGCAGAGCACAAGCGGACAGAATTCCTTCTGGAGTACCACCGGTACCCAGCAGCATATCCACATCGGCTTCCGGGAAAGCTGCCAACAAGGCACCCATCACGTCGCCTGCGGGGTACAGGGAGCACCGAGCACCGGCTGCGTAAATTTCCTGAATAATTTTTTCGTGGCGCGGTTTTTCCAACAGAAATACGTTCAGATCACGTACATCTTTGCCCAATTCATGGGCCAGCACCCGAAGCTTTTCTGCGGTCGGCATATCCGGGGCGATTTTGCCTTTGGCTTCTTTCGGGACTGCAATCTTATCCATGTAGAACGACGGGCCGGGATCAAACATGGTCCCACGCGGGGCCAACGCAATCACCGCCAGTGCATGGGCAAGCCCTTTGGCGGTGTAACTGGTGCCTTCAACCGGATCGACGGCAATATCAAATTTGGCGCGATTGCGTTCAACGCCGATGGCTTCACCACAATAGAGTTCCGGGGCTTCGTCCTTCGCTCCTTCACCGATAACGACCGTGCCATGGATCGGCAGGTTGTTCAGTTCCTTGCGCATGACTTCAACGGCGGCACCGTCGGCTGCATTTTTATCGCCGCGTCCCACCCAGTCATAAGCGGCCAATGCCGCAGATTCCGTTACATTCCGAAGGCTATAAGCAAACAACGGTGTCCGTTGTTGAATCGGACGATGCACCATTTCAAACTCCCCGTCAGCACAATCACGCCTGTCACTTCTGTGACGGCTTCAGCAAAATCGGCGGTTGGCAACCAAAAGACACATGGATTTCAGTCCATAACCCTTTGGAAATTTTGCGCGGCTTCGTCATTGACCGCCATGGTCGAAACCTCGAGTACTCGAAAAAAGCTTGCGGCGGGGGATACCCCAGTCATGACTCCAACGCAAGACCAAAGCCGTGCGATTCTATCACCAAGGGAGCAGTCCCCCGCCCAAAGCGGATAATTAGCCTACACGATTTTCCGGCTGCTGAGGTAAAAAGCAACAGCCTGAGATCGATTGTCGACGCTCAATTTTTCATACAAATTCTTCAGATGGAATTTAACCGTATTCAGGGAGATATTAAACCTTTTCGCGATTTGCGCGTTTGTAATGCCGCTGGCAAGGGCAGTCAAAAGCTCCCGTTCACGCGGAGTGAGAGTCGCCAAAGGATCATCAATCGCCCGACTGGAGGCCGCAAAAGGAAAGACCTTTTTACCATCAGCCACCGCGGCAATGGTTTCCAACAAGGACGACCCCGGTTCTGACTTTGAACAGAACCCGGATGCACCAAGCATTTCCGCCTCTGCCGGAATATTTGGCGCAGAACTGCCGGTATAGACAATCAGCTTGGCATTCACGTCTTTTTGCAAAAAGGCTTCCAGTACGCCTCGCCCATCAAGGTACGGCATTTCCCAACCGATCACCCCGACGTCGAAACGAACATTCTCTGCTGCGGTCAAAAAGCGTTCACCGTCCGGTGCCATCGACACCAACACAAATCGCTCATCCGCAGCAAACAAACGGATCAAGCCACTTTGAAGCAGCGGATTCTTTTCGGCGATAATCACCTCGATCGGAGACTTGCGCTGCGTTGCCTTCCGTTTTTTTCCGGTCATGGACACCCCGGCCATACCTTTCATTCACAAATAATCATAACAATATCGGACGACAGCCTGCCCCGGCCCCAATTTCCGAATTCCTGCGCCATCACTGCCAAAGCACTTTCAAACGCCAAATCCCAGCCAGTCTGTCCCATCTGCCAACAATACTAAAACTACCCAAATAGGCAAGTGGGTAGGACGATTTTCCCACCCTTTTATGTAGGGCGCGAAAATCCGGCGAGATGCGTATATTTTCAGTTTCTTTTCAGTCCAACGTATTAGTTTTTTTCACCTCTGACCATCAATGCAGCTCAACCAACTGCTACCAACCATGCGAATCGGGCAAAAAAAATTCCCTGCCCACTTAGGCGGACAGGGAATGAATACGAAGGGGCTACCCCCGAAACCACAAATCAGTACTTGGGACGATTTTTGCGATTATATTCCAGCTCATCCCGAGACAATTGCATCCCCAGATAGACCTGCGCATCACCGGAGCTCATATCCTTTGCCAGCGGCAATGTCATATCGATCTCTGCATCCCGGAACCGCAATTGATTCACATTGGGCGGGAAACCAATTTCCGCGGTGAAGACCTTTTTCCCTTCGGGATGAGGATAGAAATCGGGCAACGCAACAAAGTAATCAAACTTGGCGGAGCGCGGCTCTCCCGGACCTGCCAAAGGTGCGGCGGGACCAAGCTTCGCCCGGAAATTCACCAATATCCGCATATCCACTTCATTGGTGTCCCTGTTCACGGAACACTCACCAGCGTAACCGATAATTTCGGCCTCCAGCGCCACATCCGTTAGATCCGTACCACCGGGGCGAAACTTGGTCACCTGCACGGTATCACGGTCAATTTTAATTTGCGGGCAAGGCAGCGGGGCTTTTTTTGCTTCAAATACGGAGCACCCGGACAAAACACCCGCAGACAACAACGCAACACAACCAACGGTCAAACCGGATTTCAGGCGTTTCCACAACGGAAGCGAAGGTGCAATAAACATCAGGGTCACCATGGATAGTGTTAAGGGCAGTAACTTAATTCTGTGCCTTTGGTGATAACTGAAAGCTGGAGGCACGGCAACCGGGTTTGCCTTTTCATGCCCCTTTTCTCAAACACGCGAATTTGCTACACCGAAACAGCACCGTCCCCCAGTTTTGTTGAGGCCACACATGACCACCCCCACGCAAAAGCCCGCATTGACCGTTTATCTGGCATCGCCACGCGGGTTTTGTGCCGGAGTGGATCGTGCCGTACAAATCGTGGAAAAAGCACTGGAGAAGTACGGACGACCAATTTATGTCCGCCATGAAATTGTCCACAACCGCTTTGTTGTCGAAAACCTTGAAGCCAAAGGGGCCATATTTGTGGATGAACTGGATCAGGTTCCAGACGGCAGACCTGTGATTTTCTCTGCTCATGGCGTCCCGAAGTCCATCCCGGCAGAGGCCGCCCGTCGCGGTCTGCATTCCATTGATGCGACGTGTCCGCTTGTGGCAAAAGTCCACAAGGAAGCGGAACGGCACGCGGCCCAAAATCATCAAATCATCCTAATTGGGCATGCCGGGCACCCGGAAGTCATCGGTACTATGGGGCAAGTCCCTGAAGGCCGCATCTTGCTGGTGGAAAACTTGGAACAGGCGCATACCATTCAGCCAGATACGCCCGAAGCTTTGGCCTATGTCACGCAAACCACCTTGTCCGTAGATGAAACCAAAGACATTCTGGAAGTGCTGAAAGCGCGATTCCCGAAAATTTCCGCCCCACGACGCGGAGACATTTGCTTTGCCACCACCAACCGCCAAAGCGCGGTGAAAGCCCTTGCCCCACACTGTGACGCCGTTTGGGTCATTGGCGCGCCGAACTCATCCAACTCCCGCCGATTGGTAGAGGTCGCAACCAAAGCCGGTTGCCCACGTTCCGCCTTACTGCAAGGCGCACATGAAATTGACTGGCAACAGCTGGAAGGGGTCTCGGTACTGGGCATCACTGCCGGAGCATCAGCCCCGGAAATTCTGGTTAAAGGCGTATTGGCGGCCTTGGTCGAGCGATATACCCTGACCATCGAAACACCCAATGCAAGGCCGGAAACCACCGCCTTCAAACTGCCACAGGAATTGCGCGAAGACCCGCAATCCTGATAGTCTCGCAAACGAAAATTACCCGTAATGCTGCATTGCCCCTATCAAAACCGGGGACTTTGCCCTATACCCATGCGGCAAATTCAAGGGGAAGCCTATGGCCGTATATACCGACGTCACCGACGAGGATCTGGACGCCTTTTTGTCTGAATACGACACCGCAGAAGTCGTTTCTTTCAAAGGCATTGCCGAAGGCGTTGAAAATTCAAATTTTCTGGTCCAAACCGACGATGGCACCAATTACATTCTCACCTTGTATGAAAAACGGGTGAACCCGGATGACTTGCCGTATTTTCTGGGGTTGATGCAACATTTGGCTGACCGTGGCGTGACCTGCCCGCTGCCGATCCGCACCCGTTCCGGGGACGCATTGCGTACATTGTGTGGACGTCCCGCTGCTTTATTCAGCTTTCTGAAGGGGCTGTCCCCGCGCCGCATTCATAAGGCGCATTGCTATGGTGTGGGCGAAGCGCTGGCGAAACTCCACCTAGCCAGTTCGGACTATGCACCGCAACGCGCCAACGCCCTTGGCGTGCATGACTGGCGCTCTGTCTATGAACAAAGCAAAACCCGTGCAGATGAAGTCATGCGTGGATTGGGGGCCGAGATCGAAGCAACCCTGACCGCTATGGAGGCTGAATGGCCGCAAAACTTACCCAGCGGCGTGATCCATGCCGATCTATTCCCGGATAATGTATTTTTCCGTGGGGATGATGTTTCCGGCGTGATTGACTTCTATTTCGCCTGCAATGACATGTTTGCCTACGATCTGGCGATCCTGATGAATGCATGGTGTTTTGAAATCGGCACGGAATTCAACGTCACCAAAGCCAAACACCTGTTATCAGGCTACACCGCTGTGCGTCCACTGAGTGATGCGGAAATCAACGCCCTGCCCCTGTTGGCACAAGGTGCTGCCATGCGCTTCCTGTTGACCCGATTGTATGATTGGCTGAACACCCCGGAAGGAGCACTGGTCCGCCCGAAGGATCCACTGGAATATCTGCGCATCATGCGCTTCCATCGTGGCATTTCCGGCCCCGGAGCCTATGGCCTTGACTAACCCGTTAACCGAAGTCGAACTGTTCACGGATGGCGCATGTTCCGGCAATCCCGGTCCCGGCGGCTGGGGTACGCTGCTGCGGTGCCGTGGTGTGGAAAAAGAAATGTCTGGCGGCGAAGCCAACACCACCAACAATCGCATGGAATTGCAGGCGGTTATTGCCGGACTAAATGCCCTAAGTCGTCCCTGCGCCGTCCACATCTATACGGACAGCAAATACGTAATGGATGGTGCGACCAAGTGGATTTATGGTTGGAAAGCCAAAGGCTGGAAAACTGCCGGGAAAAAGCCGGTCAAGAACGAAGATCTGTGGCAAGAACTGGATCAGGCTCTCACCCCACACCGAGTTAACTGGACTTGGGTTAAGGGGCACGACGGTCATGCAGAAAACGAACGGGTTGATGCTCTTGCCCGTGAAGCCATTCCGCGATAAACCCACAACACCTTGAGATCGTGAGCATCAAGGCGTATGTAGGTACTTGCGACCTGACCATGCCGATAAGAAAGCAGAGTTTTACCATGCCCCTGAGCCAAGACGCCACATACCTGACCGGACACTGTCTGATCGCCATGCCGGGCATGGAGGACGAACGCTTTGACCAGGCCGTTGTCTATCTGTGCAACCATTCCGATGAAGGGGCTATGGGCGTTGTGGTCAATCGGGAAATGCCGGATATGGACTTTGCCCAAATGCTGGAGCAATTGAACATTCCCTGCACCCCGGCCTGTGATGCGGTCACGGTTCATTATGGCGGCCCGGTCGAACCGGGACGGGGGTTTGTGGTTCATTCAGCCGACTATATGACGGACTCCAGCATCATGGTCGATGACCGCCGCGCCTTAACCGCGACCGTAGATATCTTACGCGCCATCGCCGAAGGACGCGGCCCCATGCAAAGCATCCTCACCCTTGGCTATGCCGGATGGGGCGCAGACCAGCTTGAACACGAAATCCGCCACAATGCTTGGCTGATTGTTCCGGCTGATGACGAGCTTTTGTTCGGCAAGGACCATAAGAAAAAATGGCAACGTGCCGTGGAAAAACTCGGCATTGACCTCGCCATGCTTTCCAGCACATCCGGCTCGGCATAACAGGGCTCACCGCCTACTGGGAAAGCCCCCTATTGCATGAACAAAAACGGCATGGCAATGTCTGCTGGACTTGAACTTCAAAGAGGTTGCAATGTTCCGTCTGTGTATTGTCCTCACGCTCTGTTTTCTCGCTATCACCTCCTCAACCCACGCCCAAACTGTTGAGGATGGATGGAAAGCCTATGACGCTGGGAAATATGAAAGCGCAAAGCATATTTTTGAGCCTCTAGCCAAATCTGGCAACGCCGAAGCTATGAATGCCATTGGCCTGCTATATTCCGAGGGTAAATCCTACCCGAAGAACATGGAACTTGGCTGTGACTGGTACGAGAAATCCGCGAAAGCTGGGTATATTTCAGGTCAATTTAACTATAGTCGCTGTTATATGCTCGGCGAAGGACGGAGCAAAAACGAAAGCGAAGCTCTGACATGGTGCAAACTTGCCGCAGAACAGGGGCATAGATACTGCCAAATAAGTTTGATGCATCATTACCACGACACAGCCCCTGATAAAGCAAAACATTGGGGCAAAAAGGCCGCCAACGCGGGCAGTAGATTAGCCCGCGCGGCCCTTTGGCACTACTACAACGATGAGTTTGAACGCCCTCCATTAAGAGACATACTATGCTTTGAAGCAGCTAAATATTTATCGGATACTCCCCTTACATATTGTGATTAGCGCTCTCTTGCAGGGACTTGTTCCACACCCCATTGAACGGCATCTCCGATCTGCCCATTAATCACGATATCATAGACCTGCTGGAGTTCCTGTGGCGTGATGGCCTGAGGATCAACCCCATAGCTACGCAAAAAACCACCCATATCCTGGAACACCACATCCATTCCTTTTTTTCCATAGTTCTCTGCCGCCACTGCAAGCAAACCTCCGGCTGCCGCAACAGAACCCGAAAAACCTTTATCGTGTAGGGCGCTCTGTGTGGAGAAAAACGTAGAAACATCGCCCCCATCCACTTCAATATCCCCGACCTTTCTAGAAGGAACACCAATTTTCAACTTAAAGCGCCCTAAGCCAGGAACGATGGCATCCGTTACCAAATCTTTTCCCGATGCCTTACCCATATCAAAGGCACTCTTTTGATCCAAAGGGACAGCTTCACGGTATTTTTGCTGAAAATCGGTTTTGTCATCAGAATCTGAGAAAAAGTTTGCGATACCTTCAGCCATTTCGAAGGGGGCCTGCGCCATCCCATGCCAGTAGTAAACCATTTTCTTGGCATCTTGCCCCTGTTGTCTGGCATATTTCAGATCACGCTTAACCATCTCTGGCGTATAATCTGACTTCTGCCTTGGATCATAAGGCACAGCTTCCAGTGCGGCATCAATCTCCGAACGGATGTCATAATCCATTTCGTTGTACATTTCGGGAGTCTCTGCCTTCATTTTGCGGGCACGCTGCAACATATCAAAATATTCGGCATCCGTGCTTTTGCGACTGATTTGATTAAACATCTCCGTGTGCCGTTCAGCCTGATGCTTCATAGTTGCCGTCTTGACAAGAAGATCATCTGAACGTACTCGCGCATCTGCCATTTTTCTTTGTTCGGACTTTAATAAAGCCTCACGTAAACCCGGAATTTCCTGTGTCTGTGAAATGTAGTGATCTGGATCATTCATATTGGCAATGTCAGCGACAACCTGATCATCATGCTGCATCGCCCATGTCGGCCCAGATGCTGCATCTCTCATACTTGATCCCACAACCACATCATCACCAGTTCTTGTGGAAAGATATGTTTTCATCTTTTGAGATGGATAACTCGCTCCCTTAAATTCTTCAGCAGCCATGGTTATGATGTTATTTTTCTGTGGCTTAGCAAGCTTACCAGGTGGCTCGGCATGAACTCCGGGAGTGACTGTACCACCCCCATCAAACAATGAACCGATTGCGCTGGTCGCGGACCCAATCAGACTTGGGATTTGCCCAATCACCATCGGCGCAGCCTTTTCAGTCAAAGCTGTCAGCACCGTGCCAGCACCCTGTTTACGTGCCCATTTCCCTGCTTGTTTACCTATAGCTTCGTTGGCGGTCGTATAAGCCTCCCTTAATAAAGTATTTTTCAATTTCCCTGCGTCATATTCGCCGTCCTCACCTTGCGCAGAAGCCACCGCAGCCGTAACACTCTGAACCGCTTTCTGTAACGGCTTTAGCTTTGCCGTTTCACGTCGTGGTAACACATCATCTGGATCGAATGGTTGCACCTGATGAGGTAAAATGGACGGCAAGGGGCGTTTCATCTTACCAAAGGCGTCATATTGAGCCATTCCAGGATAGGCTCGCTGAAACTCCCGCGTAGCATGCTCAAACAATCTGCGATCCGACGGATCATGATATCGACTGTCCTGAACAAATGATTTTAAACGCTCATCCACAGTAGCCCCCCCCAGGAATCAATGGCTTTGCCTTTAAACTCCTTAGCGCCTGCTTTTTTGCAGATGGACTATAAGCAGATGCCAACCCTCTTTGCCCAAATTCTGCTTCGTTCAGATCATTAACTTCAGCCGCCAACAAACGATTACTGTTTGAAAGACACTTTAGTAACGTTTTATGTAACTTATGTCCCATAGTAAACCTCATGTTTGCGTATTAAACGTGCGGATTCAGCCCCGCCCGCAATAGATAGAGGTACTATGCCCGCAAAATCAATACAAGATGTAATTTGCCCTCAAAAAAACAGCCTTGACTGATTACCGCTTGGGTTTGATTTCATCGTCCATGCGGTCTTTCAGGGATTTTTTGCGGTCTTCCAGAAATTTTTCCATCCGTTTGATTTGTTTATCAAGATCACGGATGTTTTCAAACCGTTCGGCCCGTTTGCGGGCCTTACGCTTGCGCCACGACAAGCGGATAGGCATTTCTGCAGCGGCAAGAAACAAACCAATCCCGGCAGCCAATCCCGCAGCGGCGGCAATGGCACGATCCACCCGCCCCCACGACACTGCCACCCCGAAAAATCCGATAGTCACCAAGCAAGCCGCAACGGTCATGGCGATGCGATTGCCAAGCTTGCGATTGCGGTAAATCTCGTTTTCCGCATCACGAATGGCATTGGCAATTTCAACCTGCGCCACATCCTGCCATTGTTTTAACGACATCCCGGGCCGCCCCGACGACATACGAAGACCGGAGTCATTGCGGCTTTCCCGAATGGCTTGCTCCAGCACTCGCACCGTCATCCGGGCGCGGTCTTCCGGTGTCGGTCCAATCATTTGGCACCCTCAATATACCGTGCGCGCAGATGGGCCTTGAACGCATCTGCCGTCAATGGCTTGCCCGTTGCCTGAGTTAGCATGTCTGATACGGAGCACATGGACCCGCTCTCATGCACATGAGCCCGCAACCAGCCAAGCAGGGGCTGAAAGTCTCCGCATGACAATGCTTCATTCACATTTGGAATTGCTTGTTCCACTGCGACAAACAACTGGGCAGCGGTCATTGCGCCAAGTGTATAAGTCGGGAAATAGCCCCATGCACCGTCATACCAATGAATATCCTGCAAACAGCCCAATCGATCATTGGGTGGCACAACCCCGAGCAAATCCCGCATACCATCGTTCCATGCTGCGGGCAGATCCGCCAAAATCAAATCCCCGCTCAGCATTGCCCGTTCCAACCGATAGCGCAAAATCACATGCGCCGGATACGTAACTTCGTCAGCCTCTACCCGGATAAAACCACGTTCAACGCGTTGCGCCAGCGCAATAAAGTTGTCTACTGACCACGCCGGACCCTCGCCGCCGAAAGCGTCGGCAAATTTTGGGGCTAACCAACTCAGCACATGACGGCCTCGACCCGCCTGCATTTCCATACACAAAGACTGGCTTTCATGCAGGCTCATGCCGCGAGCCAGCCCAACTGGCTGCCCCGCCCATGCATCCGGCAAGCCCAATTCATACAACGCATGCCCCGTTTCATGGATGACCCCGAACACGCCGGAAAAGGCATCGTTCACGTCGTAACGGGTAGTCAGACGAACATCTTGCGCAATGCCACCACAGAACGGATGCATGCTTTCATCCAAACGCCCATGATCAAAATCAAAGCCCATGGCCTGCATCACATCTGCCACCAGTGTTTTCTGGAGATCCACCGGGAATGGCCCCGGTAAAGGCATTGGCTGCGTGCGGCTTGCCTGCGCCTCTAACGTCTCATCAAGGAAACTTGGCAAGAAATCCGCAAGATCGGAAAACACGCAATCGATATCCGCCGACCGCCCATCGGGCTCGTACATATCCAAAAGCGCATCATAGGCGCTGACGCCCAAGGCCTCTGATTTGACTGTGGCTTGCTGTTGGATCAGGCTGTGCAGCACTGTCAACTTAGGCAAAACTGCGGCAAAGTCCGATTGCTCCCGCGCAGAACGCCAAGCCATTTCGCAGGCGGCCCCGGCCTTGGACAAGGCTGATACCAAATCCGATGGCACTGCCGCAGCATGGACCCATGACCGACGCATTTCCCGCAGATTAGCACGGTCTTCTTGCGGTAAGGTGTCCGCATCAGCTTCCGCCTGATCCAGCCACTCTTCCACCTGTGGTGCAGTCAACAGTTCGTGATGCATACTTTCCAGAGTCGCAACCTGCTCTGCACGTGCAGCGGCCCCGCCGATTGGCATTTTTGCCGCCCGGTCCCACTGCAAAACCGCCAAAGCGCCTTCAATTGCAGAACATTGATGAAAGCGGCTCTTTAACTCTCTATAGGCCTGTGCCATACCTGTACGCATCCTGTTACTGACTGATGTGTGTCGGGGCGTACCCCACATATTCGAGCCATGCATCCTAACGGAGGAATCGTTAATGTCCGATAAAAAGAAATTTGCCGTCGTCCTTGCCGGCTGCGGTGTCTATGATGGCGCGGAAATCCATGAAAGCGTATTGACCCTGCTCGCTATCGAACGTAACGGAGCAAGCTACGACTGCTTTGCCCCGGATATGGATCAAATGCATGTGGTTGACCATACCTCTGGCGAAGCAACGGACGAAACTCGCAACGTCCTGAAAGAATCCGCACGGATTGCCCGTGGTAATATCAAACCACTGAGTGAATACAAAGCCGCAGATTACGACGCCATTGTCTTTCCCGGCGGCTTCGGCGTTGCCAAAAACCTTTGCACATTTGCCGTTGATGGCCCGGACTGCACCGTAAACCCGGATGTAGAGGCCGCCATTTTGGATACCCGTAAGGCCGACAAACCGATTGCAGCCCTGTGTATTGCACCGGCCCTGATGGCAAAAGTCCTGAACAAAGCCACCGTCACCATCGGCAATAATGCCGAAGTCGCCGAAGCTATTACTGCCATGGGTGGCACCCATCAGGTTCGCACCCACGGTCAGGTGACCATTGATGAATCCAACCGTCTGATTACGACCCCCTGCTATATGCTGGATGCCAGCATCAGCCAAATTGCAGAAGGTGCTGATGCCGTCGTCAAAACGGTTCTGTCAATTTTGCCGCAAAAAATCAGCTGGATCTAACGTGTTGATATTTTAGACGCAAACAAAGCCCCGTGAGCCTTGCTCCGGGGCTTTGGCCTATCCGGCAGCAGAAGGTCGCTTCACCAATTCCAGCAAGGGACTAACCACTTCCTTTTCAAAACTATGGTCATAATCCCCATAAGTCGGCGCATTCGCATCAGTCCACTTGGTCTTATGTAAACAAGCCGTCATGCGGGTTGGCTGTTCTGGGGTCAAATGCATCACCAATTCACCCAAATACCGCCCCCGCCCCCCGGCCTGCACAATCGCCACACCATCGAATATATTCTTGGCTTCCAACCCATTTTTGTTCAGGGCCGTGTGGGTATGCCCGCCAATAATGACAACGGGTTTTTCTGTCAGGCCGCTTATGGCTTTTGCCAGAATTTTATCCCCCTCACCCAAATAGAAACGCCATTCCTGTCCCGCCCGAGGCGGAGCATGGGTATCACCAAATCCACAATGGGACAGAATCAACACAACATCGGAAACGTCGGCAACACTGGGCAAAAGCTCGCACAGAGTTTGTGATGGCGAGGCCAATCGCAAATGCCGATCGCCGGACTTGCGAAAATATTTTTTCACCGGAGTAACAACGCCGATAATGCCGATACGCAGCCCCTTAGCCTCTGCAATTACAGCCGGATAAAAGTCTTCATCTGGAATAATTAACCGTGTTTTGGTTAAGTTGGCAGAAAGCATTGGAAACGAAGAACATTTCCGTATTCCTTTCTGCAACGTACGTGCACCATGATCAAATTCATGATTACCAATGGCGGCAACATCCACGCCTGCGGCTGAATACGCGGCATAGGCCGGATGCGTAATCCACCCCTGCCCGGTGCGATCTCCCAATAATGCATCAAAAACTCCGCCAGTCTGGTCATCACCTGCGGTCAGCAAAAGTACGGCTTGATTTGCATCAGACACAGCCGCATCTCGGGCTATGTTTACCCGACGCACCATGTGCGCCAACGGATGCGCCGATGCTTCATCGTCCGCGGCCTCGACCATCATGGCGTTATGCATGTCATTAAAATGGAATATGCGTAGCGTTTTCGACGACACGGAAGCGCCTTGCCGCAGGCGGCGTGCAACATTCCCCTGCATTGGCCCCGCCTTTTTCCCCGGCTGGAAACCAACAACAGCGTAAAGATGTTCAACCGCCCCACGTGGATTAACCGGAATTTCGACAAGACTAAGGCTTTTGGGTGGCTGTCGTCCCCACGCAGCCTTTTGCCCCCCGGCA
>JAALLQ010000040.1_pt1 | contig 46695 bp, 33 predicted proteins | sample 7245921 | NCBI WGS metagenome assembly JAALLQ01 (sample SAMN13049200, study PRJNA578106) | oil field metagenome | isolation source: filtered produced water from oil reservoir B7 | place: USA:offshore Texas | collected 2016 | reverse complement strand
GCGTATTGCCATGCACGGCGAGCACAATGTTCTGAATGCTCTGGCAACAGTTGCCGTTGGGTATCAAATGCGATTTGAGGCAGAACAAATCCGCAAGGGCCTTGCCAACTTCAGCGGGGTTAAACGCCGTTTCACCAAAACCGGTGTCGTCAATGATGTCACCATTATTGATGATTACGGTCATCACCCGGTCGAAATTACTGCCGTTCTGCGTGCCGCACGCCAAGTAGCAGGCGACAAACAAGTCATCGCCGTCATGCAGCCGCACCGCTACACCCGCCTGCAAAGCCTGTTTGAGGATTTCTGCCTCAGCTTCAACGATGCAGACCGAGTGCTGGTTGCCGATGTCTATGCCGCCGGAGAACAGCCCATCGAAGGGTTTGACAAACACGGGCTGGTCGAAGGCCTGCGCGCACGCGGACACCGCAATGCAGAACCACTGGAAAGCCCGGATACGCTTGCTCCGGTTATCCACAGCATCGCCAAACCCGGCGACTTGGTGGTGTGCCTCGGTGCAGGCAGCATCAGCCAATGGGCCAATGCCCTGCCCGCTCAACTGCAAACCCTTGCCGCCAGTGGCTCGGATTGAGGGAGGAAAGCTGACATGACACAAACCGAACAGTCCTATCCTCAGCATGTTACGGATATTTTGAATCGCATGCCGTCGGTACGTGGGCGCGTATCTGCCAACGTCGTATTGGCTGATGTCACTTGGTTTGGCGTCGGCGGTCCGGCGGATGTTGTGTTCAAACCGGAAGACGCCGAAGATTTGGCTTATTTCCTCGCCAACAAACCGACGGATATTCCAGCTTATGTGGTTGGCGTTGGCTCCAACCTTTTGGTGCGAGATGGCGGTATTCGCGGCGTCGTCATTCGTTTGGGCCGTGCATTTACCGAAATCACGGTTGACGGTGACATCATAACCGCCGGAGCCGCAGCTCTTGATACGTCGGTAGCTCGCGTAGCCCAACAAGCCGGACTTGAAGGAATGGAATTCCTGTGCGGCATTCCCGGCACCATTGGCGGAGCCATGGTCATGAATGCCGGGGCGTATGGCAGTGAAGTCAAAGATATTCTGGTCCGGGCAGAAATCCTGAGCCCGGATGGAACGCTGCATCATTTGACTGCAGATGAACTTAAGATGGGATATCGCACCGGAAATGTACCGGGCGACTGGGTTGTGGTGCGCCTTGTCCTGCGCGGCAAACCGGGCAGCAAGGAACAAATCGCCAACCGCATGGATGCCATTCGGACCAGCCGCGCGGAAAGCCAACCGCTGAAAACCAGAACCGGCGGGTCTACCTTCCGCAACCCACCCGGTGAAAGTGCTTGGAAACTGATTGATCTGGCTGGGTGCCGTGGTTTGACCCGTGGTGGAGCCCAAGTTTCGGAAAAGCACTGCAACTTCCTGATCAACACCGGGACTGCTACCGCCGCGGATATTGAGGAACTCGGGGAAGAGGTTCGTCGCCGGGTTAAGGAGACCACGGGGATTGATCTGCACTGGGAAATTCGCCGCATGGGGGTGCCGGCTTCTGATGCAAAGGACACCATGTCATGACACACGCCAACACCGCCAAACATGTTGTCGTCTTGATGGGCGGATATTCCGTTGAACGGGATGTCAGCCTCAACAGTGGCGCGGCCTGTGCCGATGCTTTGGAAAAATCTGGCTACCGGGTGACTCGTCTGGATCCGCCACGTGATCTGGCAACATTCCTTGGCAAACTGCCCAAGGACACGGATGTCATTTTCAACGCGTTGCATGGTCGATATGGGGAAGATGGCTGTGTCCAAGGTATCTTGGATATTATGGGAATTCCCTATACCCATTCCGGCCTTTTGGCATCCGCCTTGGCTATGGACAAACCCATGGCAAAGGTTGCCTTTGCTGCTGCCGGAATTCCGGTCGTTGCCGATATGCTAGTTGATCGGGAAACCATGAATGCCGGAGACCCTTTACCGCGCCCGTATGTGGTCAAGCCGTACAACGAAGGGTCAAGCGTTGGCGTCACGATCGTCAACCCCGGTGACAACCTTCCTGCCTATACCAAAGACAGTTGGCCCTTCGGCGATTTGGTTATGGTGGAAAGCTACATCCCTGGTCGCGAAGTCACCATCGGCGTCATTGATGATGCCGAATACGGAGCCAAAGCCATCGGGTCTGTGGAAATTTGTCCCAACGACGGTTTTTATGACTATTCAGCAAAATACACCGAAGGCAAAGCCACACACATTGCCCCGGCACCGCTGCCGCCAGCAATTATGGACGTTCTGAATGATTACGCGGTGAAAGCGCATCTGGCGCTGGGCTGCCGAGGCGTTTCTCGTGCTGATTTCCGTTTGGATGACAGTGATCCGCTGAACCCGAGGGCAGTTATTCTTGAAGTCAATACCCAACCCGGCATGACCCGTCTGTCACTGGTGCCAGAAATGGCAGGTCAGGCTGGAATGTCGTTCGAAGAATTGGTCTGCTGGATGGTGGAGAACGCCAGATGCGACGACTGATGGCAAAATTGACGCAACCGACCAAAGCCAAAACCACGCCCAAACGTGGTCAAGGCCGCAGCACACGCACGCCCGAAATTTGGCGCGCCCGTTTGCGCATGGTTGCTGCGGCAGCTTTGACATCCTCTATTCTTTCCGCCGGAGCCTTCTGCTTCCTGTCTGACAAGCCCGCCCAAATGTTGGATAAGGCATATGGCGATGCAATGGCATGGAGTGTCGATCTTGGCTTCTATGTCGCCGACGTACAGGCCATCGGGCGCAACAACACCGCAACTAGTGACATTTTGAAGGCCCTAAACGTTGCACCGCATGCACCAATTTTGGATATTGATCTTATCGAAGGGCAAAAGCGGATTGAGGCTCTGCCATGGGTGAAGTCCGCCCAAATCGAACGGCATTTGCCCAATGTCCTCAAGGTTCGAATTGTCGAACGGATTCCTGTCGCAATTTATCAAACCAACAATCGGTCCATGTTAATTGATGCCACGGGCACAGAGATCGTTCCGGCAGGACCGGAAAATATCGGCATGCCAATCGTCACCGGTCGAGGCGCAGCCAAACATGTTGCCCAACTGGTACAAGATCTTTCGTCCATCCCCGACATGGCTAAACGGGTTCGGGCTGCCGTTCGGGTTGGGGATCGTCGCTGGAACCTGCGATTGGATTCCGTCTCCGGTGGCATTGAAGTGCGCCTGCCGGAAGAGAAAACCGACGAGGCATGGAAACAACTGGCAGAGTTGCAAAGCACACACCGCATTCTGCAACGGGAAGTCGCTATGATTGATCTGCGTCTACCTGACCGTCTGGTCGTACGTCTGTCCAATGGACAGACCCTTCCAGCGACCCATTTTGACCGCAAGTCACGCATAAAACGTGGGGAGGCATCGGCATGAGCACGCTCGATACATCAACCCTGCGCCGTGATGTCATTGCCGCCCTTGATATCGGCAGCAGCAAGACCACCTGCTTCATCGCTCAAGATGATGGAGACGGCATGCAAATCCTTGGCATTGGCACACACCGCTCTCGCGGTGTCGGCAACGGTGTCATTGTCGATATGGCAGAAGCCGAAGCCGCCATTTCCAGTGCGGTTGACACGGCTGAACAGATGGCAGGGCTACACGTCAATAAAGTCATTGTCAGCCTGTCCGGAACCCACATCAATGCCCATCGCATGAGCTGCGATGTCTCGGTTGCCGGACACGCCATTCGCAAAGCCGATATTGATCAGGTTCTGGATACAGCCGCGGCCAAGGTTCTGGAGCAATACGACCATCAGGACACCCGCTACATTACGCTCCACACCGTACCTGTGCATTTCTGTATTGATGCAGATTCCGACGTACAAAATCCCATCGACATGTACGGCGAGAACCTTCTGGTTGCTGTGCTGTTGGTTAATGCCTCACTGAGTGCCTTGCGCAATCTGGAAACTGTAACCAAGCGCAATCACCTTGAAGTCGAAGCCTTTGTCGCGACACCATTGGCATCGGGCCTGTCTTGCCTAACTGACGAAGATAGGGACTTGGGCGTCACGCTGATTGATATGGGTGCTGAAACCACCTCTGTCGCTGTGTTTAAATCCGGTCACATCATTCATCTGGGTATCTTACCCATTGGTGGTTACAACGTGACCAAAGATATCGCCTATGGCCTGACCACATCCCTTGCCGATGCAGAACGCCTGAAGACCCTGTACGGCAATGCAATTCATGCACCAAGCGCAGATAAGGAAATGCTTGAAGTGCCGCTTATCGGGGATGGCAACGAAGGCCAAACCAATCAGGTTTCCCGATCCATGCTGACGCATATCATTCGCCCGCGGTTGGAAGAAACCTTTGAAATGGTTCGAGACCATTTGGACAGCCACGGCGTCCTAAACGCCGCCGGACGCCGCGTGGTCCTGACCGGGGGTGCCAGCCAGCTATCCGGGACCAGTGAAGTTGCCGCCGAAGTCCTCCAGCGGGACGTCGGCACATCTCGCCCATTGGCATTGAAAAACCTTGCGGATGCTGTTTCAGGTCCGGGGTTTTCCACCTGTGCCGGATTACTCGCCTACGGCATGCGCCACCATCCTTTTGATCGCGGTTTCAAAAAAACATCTCAACCGATTTCCGGCTCCACCGCCGGAAAATCACACGCCAAACGCCCCACAAGCAAATTAGGGAGATTGGGACAATGGTTTCTTCAAAATTTCTAACCCCAGACTCCAGTGATAACGATCATATCCAAAATTCTGTCGACTCGGCAGAAAAACACGAAAATTACGGCAAAACACTTGCCGAACGACTCGATACCAGCTTAGACTCGCAAAGCACAGACTCGGAGACCACACCCATGGCCATAACTCTTGGATTGCCTCAGGACGACGATATGCCGTTATTGAAACCCCGCATTGTTGTCGTCGGCGTCGGCGGTGCCGGCGGAAACGCAGTCAACAACATGATCCAGTCAGAGCTTGAAGGCGTCGACTTTCTGGTTGCCAACACCGATGCTCAGGCTTTGTCATCATCACGCAGTCCCCGCGCCATTCAGCTTGGCGCAGCCGTGACCCAAGGACTGGGCGCCGGTGCGCGCCCTGATGTGGGACGACGCGCCGCCGAAGAAAGCCTTGAAGAAATCGTCAAGGAATTGCAGGGCGCAAACATGGCCTTTATCACCGCAGGCATGGGTGGTGGCACCGGCACCGGGGCCGCACCGGTCATCGCAAGTGCAGCGCGAGAACTTGGCATCCTGACCGTTGGTGTTGTCACCCGCCCGTTCAACTTTGAAGGGGTGCGTCGCAGTCGTCTTGCCGATAAGGGTATTGAGGAACTGACCCAATTCGTGGACACGCTCATTGTGGTTCCGAACCAAAATCTGTTCCGTATTGCCAACGAAAAAACTACGTTTGCAGATGCCTTCAAAATGGCCGATGACGTCCTGCATTCGGGTGTGCGCAGTGTCACCGACCTGATGATTATGCCGGGTTTGATCAACTTGGACTTTGCCGACGTCCGTACAGTTATGGACGGCATGGGTAAAGCCATGATGGGTACTGGCGAAGCTGATGGTGATGATCGCGGCATTAAGGCTGCAGAAATGGCAATTGCCAATCCTCTGCTTGATGATGTGTCCATGACCGGAGCCAAAGGCGTTCTGATCAACATCACTGGTGGTCCTGACCTTGGTCTGTGTGAAGTAGACGAAGCCGCCAACCGCATCCGTCAGGAAGTTGACGAAGATGCCAACATCATCTTCGGCTCCTGCTTCGACGAACGTCTGGACGGGAAAATCCGAGTTTCCGTGGTTGCGACTGGCATCGGCGGAGAGGTCTCCATGCGTCAGGAAGAGCTGCAAAAGCTTGCCACTGCCATGGCTGAACCGATTATGCAGCCGAAGCCGGCTCCGAAAGTCACCACCGAACAACCGGAACCGCCGCAACCGCCGACCCCGCCGTCTGGCGGCCCGAAGCCTGACGTGGAGGCCCCGGTCAAAGATAACGATCCGCTTGGCCTGTCGTTGTTTGACCGGCCGGTAACACCAAGCGTGCAGCTTGATGCTTTCATCCCCAAGGCTCCGGCACCGACCAAAGACGATTCCTACACTCATGCTTCTGCAAGTATTGAAACGGAAACGGTCACACCGCCGCCGTCACTGATTGCAGAACCCGTTACCGAAACGTCTAGCTTTGCTCACAGCAACGAAAGCAGCGACCAAGATAGCCACGACAGCCGGTCCGGCAGAGGAATTCTGGCCCTGTTTGGAGCAAAATCCAACGCGCCGACCAAACTCCACGCGCCGGAACCGGAAAAACGGGAAGCCGACCTACTGGACCCGCTGGCATCTTCGGATATGTCATCCGCGGCCTATCAACCGGAACTCCGTGCCGAAACTCCGGTCAGCCTTGACCCGGAAATGGATAGCATCCCGGCCTTCTTGCGTCGGCAAGCAAACTGAAAGCCATAACCGATTGGCTTGAACTTCAACGGCGGCAGATCTTTCTGCCGCCGTTTCTATGTGACCCTCATCACAACCACTCAAGACGATAAAACGCGCAAACACCACATGATGGATACAAAACGCATCCCTCACCCCAACATATTGCGGCAGCATGCCTGATATTTTATCAAACTAGCCCTTTGAAACGCGTAAAATTGGCCTTGAATCTCAAGGGGTTCCGCCGTGTTGCACCATGTAACAAACAGTAACAAACCTTGATTTGAAGTCATGACAAGGGACTGTTAAAAAAACCATGGTCACCGGTAAAGCGCGAACGACCCCGCGCCCCACTTTTTGAGAATGCGGTTCTCAGCGGAACCGGCACCAAACCGACCGGGCACAAAGGGGCGCGCCAGATGTATGTATTTGCGCCTGTCCGTAGTTGGTTCAACGGGTCGCGTATAATACTACCCTGATTGAAAGTCAGAACCTATGTTTGATGCAACACACTATTCCGATACCCCAGCAGCCACCGATGCGGCACGGGTCATCACGCACAAGCAAAAGACCTTGAAATCTGCCATTGGTTGCTCCGGCATTGGCCTGCATTCCGGTAAGAAAATCTCCATGACTTTGAAACCGGCTCCAATTGGGACCGGCATTGTGTTCAACCGGACCGACGCAGCCGCCGACGGCAAAAACAGCATCATTCCTGCCCGCTTTGACCACGTTGTTGACACACAACTCTGCACCATGATCGGCAACAGCGACGGCCTGACTGTCGGCACCATCGAACATCTGATGGCTGCAATTTGCGGCATGGGCATCGACAACATGATCATCGACATTGACGGCCCTGAAACTCCGGTGATGGATGGTTCGGCTGCTCCGTTCGTGTTCCTGATTGAATGTGCCGGCACCATGACGCAGGACGCACCGCGCCGCGCCATCAAAATTCTGGAACCGGTCCGTTACGAAGATGACAAAGGCATCACGGCAGAGTTCCTGCCAAGCGATGATGCGTTTGACGTGCGTTTCGACATCGATTTTCCGACCCCGATTATCGGCAAACAGTCCATTGATGTCAGCCTGCCCGTACTGGAAACCAATGAAGACAGCCCATTCCGTTCTGAACTGTCCTCTGCCCGTACGTTCGGTTTTCTGGAACAAGTAGAATACTTGAACAAGATCGGCCTTGCCCTTGGCGGTTCGCTGGATAACGCCGTGGTGATCAGCGGCAACAAAATCATGAACGAGGAAGGCCTCCGCTTCGAAAATGAATGCGTCCGCCACAAGGCCATGGATGCAGTTGGTGACCTTTACCTCGCCGGAGCCCCAATCATCGGCACCTTCCATGGGTCACGTTCTGGTCATGCGCACTCTAACCTGTTGTTGCGCAAGCTGTTTGAAACCCCGTCCGCATGGACTTGGGTAGAATTGGACGACTATCAGGCCACGCGCGAAACCGCTTGGCAGCATCAGGTTTTGTCCGCCTGATCCACACAGGAATAAAAACACCTGAATTCACGCACACGGGAGGCTGACAAAGCCTCCCGCTTTGCTTTATAGTCCTGTTCTGATTTTCTTCGCGTGTTCCGCCAAAGGATACTTGCATCGTGCTTCGTCTGCTTTCCGTGTTTTCCGCACCTTATCGCCACCGTTCCCTGCTTGCCGGACTTGGCATCATCGCCGCCGTGACTGTATCCGGCTGCGCACCGGAACAAAAAGTCGATACCTATGTCGAAAAGCCAATTTCAGAGCTGTACGACACGGCCCTGTCCAAGTTGGAAACCAAGGAATACGACAAGGCGGCAAAAGCATTCGAAGATGTGGAACGCCAGCACCCTTATTCCGCATGGGCCGTGAAAGCCCAGTTGATGGCAGCTTATGCCTATTACAAAGATGTGGAATATGATGATGCTATTATCGCAGCAGAACGTTTTATTGACCTGTACCCGGCGAATAAGGATGTCCCCTATGCTTATTACATCCGTGCCATGTGCTATTACGAACAGATCAGTGACGTTGCCCGCGACCAGAAAATGACCTTGCTTGCCCGCGAGGCTCTCAGCGACATCATTAAACGTTTCCCGGACAGCGAATACGCACGGGATGCCCGCCTTAAGCTGGACCTGACTACGGACCACTTAGCCGGCAAAGAAATGGATATCGGGCGATATTACCAACGGCAAAGCGATTGGCTGGCTGCCATCAACCGTTTTCAGGCCGTGGCCCGCAACTATCAAACCACCACACATGCCGCCGAAGCGCTGTACCGTTTGGTGGAGGTTTACACCCAAATCGGTCTGGATGAGCAAGCACAGGAATCCGCCGCGGTCCTTGGACACAACTACCCGGGATCGGAATGGTATTCCATGGCCTACGCAATCCTGAAGCCCGAAGCATCCGCCCAACTGCCTCAAGTCGAAGATGACGGGTCTTGGACCGACGCTTTGTGGCCGTTTTGATCCTGACATAGGAGCCTCCGCACCACCATGCTGACATCCTTGTCCATTCGTGATGTCGTCCTGATCAGCCGCCTTGACCTGCAATTTTCGGCAGGGTTGAGCGTTTTGACCGGCGAAACCGGGGCTGGCAAATCGATTTTGCTGGACTCACTTGGGCTGGCAATCGGGGCACGGGGCAGCGGCAGCATGGTTCGCAGCGGCGCAGACCGCCTTAGCGTTACGGCAACCTTCCAAATACCACCGACCCACGCTGCCTTTGCCATTCTGCAAGAACAGGATCTGGACGCACACACGGATGAAGATTTGGTTTTGCGCCGAACCATATCCAGTGATGGACGCGGCAAAGCCTATATCAACGATCAACCCGTCAGCATGGGATTATTGCGACAAATCGGCGATACGTTGGTGGAGGTCCACGGGCAATTTGACACCCACGGCCTGCTAAATCCAAACACCCATCGCGGCATACTGGATTCCTTTGGTGTGAAGCCAAGTTTGTTGTCTGCGGTTAAGACCGCATATCAGGCATGGCAAGATGCCAAAGCAGCCCGCGCAAGCGCAGAAGAACGCCTAGCCAAAGCCCGTGCCGAGGAAGACTACCTGCGGCATGCCTGCGATGAACTGGCGACACTTGCCCCTGAACCGGGCGAAGAAGACACCCTCGCCGAGCGTCGGCGCTTCCTGCAAAACAGCGGCAAACTCATGGAAGCCGTGCAATCGGCACAGGCCGACCTATCCAACCTCGACACGCCGTTAGGCAACGCGGTTCGTGCCCTTGACCGCGCGGCAGAGGTTGCTGGCGACATGTTCACATCGGCCTTAGAAGGACTGGAACGCGCCCGTATTGAACTGGATGAGGTTTCGGCGCTACTGGCCCCCATGGCGGATGACATGGACCTTGACCCCGCGCAAGTGGAAACCTTGGAAGAACGGCTATTTGCCCTACGCGCCGCTGCACGCAAACATAATGTTACCGTTGATGACCTGCCGCAAGTTCTTGACAACCTGAAGGCACGTTTGCAGGCATTGGATGATGGTGCCGGCGGCCTTGATGCCCTCGCCCGTCAGGAAAGTGCCTGTCATCAAGCCTATCGCGAGGCCGCAACGACGGTCAGCGCCGCCCGCAAGACTGCGGCAAAGCAACTGGACGCCCGCGTCAGCGACGAACTGCCTCCGCTGAAATTGGAAAAAGCCCGCTTTGTGACCGAGGTCGATACCGATGATACTGCGGCTGGACCCGCTGGCTTTGACGCCGTCCGCTTTGTTGTCGCAACCAACCCCGGCAGTCCGCCCGGCCCATTGGCTAAAATTGCATCAGGGGGCGAATTGGCCCGCTTTATGCTGGCGTTGAAAGTGGTTCTAACCGATGCAGACCCGGTTCCAACAATGATCTTTGACGAAGTTGACGCCGGGATCGGAGGAGCCACCGCCGCCGCCGTTGGCGAACGCCTCGCCCGGCTTGCTGCCAATGCTCAAATTTTGGTGGTGACGCACTCACCACAAGTCGCGGCACAGGGCCGCACCCATATGCAAGTGCGCAAAGATGGCAAAGACCAAATGACAACCACTGTCGCTCCACTGTCACAGGCCGAGCGACTGGAAGAAATTGCCCGTATGTTGTCCGGCGCACATTTGACCGACGAAGCCCGCAATGCCGCTGCTGCATTGCTGCAAGGAACCGCATAACGTGTCCAAAAAATCTCTTTCTTTGAAGGCCGAGCTTCTCCCCATGGAAGCTGCGGCGGAATTGGCGTCTTTGACCAAGATTATCAATGATGCCGATGCTGCCTATTACCAAAACGACGATCCGGTCATGACCGATGCGGACTATGACAGCAAACGCCAACGCCTGAATGCCATTGAAGAGGCCTTCCCCGAACTGGTTCGGAACGACAGTCCCAACCGCCGCGTCGGCGCCACCCCATCTGAGGGATTTCGCAAAGTCCGCCATACCGTCCCTATGCTGTCCCTCGGTAACGCATTCGATGAAACCGACATGCTAGATTTTGTTGATGGCATTCGTCGTTTTCTGAAACTTGCCTCCGATGCCGACGTGCCACTCATGGCGGAACCCAAAATCGATGGCCTGTCATTTTCGGCCCGCTATGAACACGGTCATTTCGTACAGGCCGTGACCCGTGGTGACGGCACAGAAGGCGAAGACATCACCGACAACATTGCAACCCTTCAAGACCTGCCAAGATCCTTACCCAGCAATGCTGGCGTTCCAGATATTCTGGAAGTCCGGGGTGAGGTCTATATGACCAAACAGGGGTTTGCCGAGCTTAACGCTCGCCAAGCAGAGAACGGGGCAAAGCTGTTTGCCAATCCGCGCAATGCCGCTGCCGGATCTTTGCGGCAACTGGACAGCAGCGTCACGGCCTCGCGCCCGCTTACCGCATTTGTCTATTCATGGGGCGAAGTTTCGGACATCAAGTGGCACACCCACGGGGATTTCTTGTCCATGGTAGCTGGCTGGGGGTTCCCGACCAACCCGCGCAACACACTGTGCCGAACCTTCCATGATGTCATGACGGCCTATCACAAGCTGGATCAAGAGCGCGCAACACTTGACTATGATATCGATGGCGTCGTGTTCAAAGTGGATGATCTGGCATGGCAAAACCGCCTTGGCTTTATCAGCCGCGCACCACGCTGGGCCATTGCTCACAAATTTGCGGCGGAACAGGCGCAAACCATTGTTGAACAAATTGACATTCAGGTCGGGCGAACTGGAGCCTTAACCCCCGTTGCACGATTGACACCTGTCACCGTCGGCGGGGTTGTGGTCAGCAATGCGACCTTACACAACGAAGATGAAATCCGCCGCAAAGATGTACGGGTTGGCGACACGGTAATCATTCAACGGGCCGGAGACGTTATCCCACAAGTGGTTTCTGTGGTTATGGATAAACGCCCGCCCGGCAGCAGGCCTTATGACTTCCCGACCACCTGCCCGGAATGTCACAGCGACACAGAACGTCCAGATGGGGAAGCCATACGACGGTGCACCGGGGGCTTGACCTGTCCGGCACAGGCGGTTGAACGGTTAAAGCACTTTGTCTCCCGCAATGCCATGAATATGGACGGCCTCGGTGACAAGGCGATCGAGGAATTCTTCTCCTTAGGCTGGATCACACGTCCGTCAGACATTTACACATTGGAAGCCCGAATCACCGCCGGAGACATCTCGTTTTCTGGTCGCAAAGGCTGGGGCGATAAAAAAATCGCCAAACTTTTCGCGTCAATCAACGAACGGCGCTCTGTTCCGTTTGCCCGTTTGATCTTTGCCTTGGGCATTCGTCACATCGGCGAAACCACGGCAAAAGCCATTGCGGCCTTGTATACGGACCTGCCCACTTGGGTGGAGGCCATGGCGCGCCTTGCCAACGGGGATGAAGCAACCCGCGCCGACCTTGACACCCGTGATGGCATTGGCGATGCGGTGGTCAACGCTTTAACGGCGTTCTTTGGCGAACATCACAACACAGACGAACTGAACCGCCTGATGGCGCAAGTCACCGCCATCCCTCATGTCCACACCTCTGCTGGTGATGGGCCTCTGTCGGGTAAGGTCGTGGTCTTTACCGGAACCTTGGAACAACTGTCCCGCAATGAGGCGAAGGCCCGCGCCGAAACCATGGGGGCCAAAGTTGCCTCCTCTGTCTCTGCAAAGACAGATTTTCTCATTGCCGGGGCAAAAGCAGGATCAAAAGCAAAAAAAGCCGCCGATCTTGGAATTACTGTCCTGTCTGAGGCAGAATTCATCGCACTTGCAGACTAAACACCATCCCCCGCCTAACCCCACCCGAAATGGGTGGGGTATATCCTTCCCACAAAATTACATTTACAGTCGAAAGACTGCATGTATTATTTGAAATACTTCGTTATTGAAAGATTCTGTTGCAATTCGTGAAACAAACAGACCTTTTCTTTCTTTAAAACCTCTGCAACCCTCGGCCTCCATTTTGCGGCACGGACACAAAAACAAGATCACCGTGCCCGCCAATACCATGAGTTCGAGGGACACACATGACCAGTAAAGTGATTTCCGCAGCCGAGGCTGTGGCCCTGATCAACGATGGCGATATGGTCGCCACCGGAGGCTTCGTCGGCATCGGATTTGCCGAAAATCTTGCTGTTGCACTGGCCGATCGTTTTGCCAGCACCGGCTCCCCACGGGATTTGTCCCTGATCTTTGTCGCCGGTCAAGGTGACGGTGCAGACCGCGGGCTGAACCACTTGGCCCACGAAGGGCTGATCCACCGGGTCATCGGCGGGCACTGGGGACTGGAGCCAAAACTGCAATGCCTTGCTCTGGAAAACAAAATTGTTGCCTATAACCTGCCGCAGGGCGTGATTTCTCACATGTTCCGGGATACCGCCGCCAAAAAGCCGGGGACATTGACCCATGTTGGTCTGGGCACCTTTGCCGATCCGCGCAATGGTGGCGGCAAGATCAACGCCCGCACGACCGAAGATATTGTACGGGTCATGGTCATCGATGGCGAAGAATACCTGTTTTACAAATCCCAACCGGTTGACGTGGCGATTTTGCGCGGCACCACCGCCGATGAAGACGGCAATGTCACCTTTGAAAAAGAAGCCCTGACCACCGAAACCCAAGCCATCGCCATGGCGGCCCGCAACAGCGGCGGCAAAGTCATTGTGCAAGTTGAACGGCTTGCGGCACGCGGCACCCTCAACCCGAAACTGGTAAAATTGCCCAGCATTCTGGTCGATCATGTGGTGGTTGCAGAAAAACCCGAATACCACATGCAAAGCTTCATCGAGCCATACAACCCGGCCTTTTCCGGCGAAGTTCAGGTTCCCATGACCTCGGTCACACCGATGAAGTTAAATGAACGTAAGGTCATTGCCCGCCGCGCAGCCATGGAACTGGTTCCCAATGCGGTGGTTAACCTCGGCATTGGTGTCCCGGAAGGCGTCGCCGCCGTTGCCGCGGAAGAAGGCTGTGCTGATTTGATGACCCTGACCGCAGAACCGGGCGTCATCGGCGGCATTCCGGCTGGTGCCCTAAACTTCGGGGCGGCAACCAATGCCCATGCCATTATCGACCAACCGAGCCAGTTCGACTTTTATGATGGGGGTGGTCTGGATATCGCCTTCCTTGGCATGGCCCAATCTGACCCCAGCGGTAACGTTAATGTCAGCCGTTTTGGTAAGCGTCTTGCCGGGGCTGGTGGCTTCATCAACATTTCGCAGAATGCCAAAAAAGTCGTGTTCTGCGGCACCTTGGCGGCGGGCAAACCTCTGTTTTCCATTGCCAATGGCACAATCACCATTAGCGATGACGTGGGCCCAGCCAAATTCATTGATGCGGTTGAACAAATTACCTTCAGCGGCCTGCACGCCGCCGCAAAGGATAAAGAAGTCCTTTACATCACCGAACGCTGCGTTTTCAGACTGACAAAAGACGGCCTGATGCTGACAGAAATTGCGCCGGGATTGGATCTAGAAAAAGACGTTCTATCCAAAATGGACTTCAAGCCAGTGATGGCATCGGACATCAAACTCATGGATGCCCGGATCTTTACGGATGCGCCGATGGGGCTGTACGACGACATTCTGGGCAACTAACCATAACTAGCAACCCTCCTCCTCGCTGGCGTGCCCCCCACGCGGCGGGGAGTCTCAGGCGGCGCGGACCCCGACACCCGCGCCGCCACTCATAATTATGGTAACTGCAAAGCTGCCGTTGCCGACGCCAACCAAGCCTTGGCTTCGTCATCCAACAACGGACTGACCAATTCAAACACCCGCGCATGATAGGCATTGAGCCAATCAATTTGCTCTGCCGTCATCAGTTCCATTTCAATCAAGTCCGTATTGATCGGCACCAGTGTCAGGGTCTCAAACCCCAACATGGGACGTTCTCCGCCTTCGATTTCACAGACCGCCACCAGATTTTCAATGCGGATACCGTAAGCATCAGGTTTGTAATACCCCGGCTCATTCGACAGGATCATCCCCGGCTTCAGGGCGAAGGCATTGGGGACTTTGCTAATGCGTTGCGGACCTTCATGCACACCAAGGAATGAGCCAACGCCATGCCCGGTGCCGTGATCAAAGTCCACACCATCCGTCCACAATGGACGGCGGGCAATACAGTCGATCTGGCTGCCGGTGGTTCCCGCCGGGAAAACCGTCAAGGACAAATCAATCATACCCTGCAAGACACGGGTGTAACGGCGGCGTTGTTCGTCCCCGATCAAAGCCGCGTCCCCCACTGGGAATGTTCGGGTCACATCGGTGGTGCCATCCAGATACTGCCCACCGGAATCCAGCAGGAACATTTCCCCGTCTTGCAACGTGCGACAGGTGTCATCCTTGGCATTGTAGTGATTGATGGCAGCATTCGGCCCGGTGCTGACGATTGCCGGGAAGCTGTCGTAGATATACAGGTCTTGAGCGGCTCGAAAGGTTTTCAGCTTACGGGCAATGTCCGTTTCCCGGCACCCTGCCCCATGTTCAGCAAACCAACGCAGGAAACCTGCCATTGCTGCCCCATCACGGCGGTGGGCCGTACGCATACCATCCAGTTCGGTCGAGTTTTTGCAGGCCTTAGGCACCAGACACGGATCATCGCCAAACCGAACCACGGCCTCATAAGCCTTCAACAGGTGCGTCACCGCCAACGGAATGCTGGTAGCATCCACCCGGACCACGGCGTGCTCTGCCCCAAGTTTTGCCAATGCTGCAATGAAATCAAGACGCGGGCGCACCGATACCCCGCCACCCAAGTGCTCGTGCACCTCGGCATCAATCCGTGCCGGATCAATAAACCAATCCACCGTCGCGTCTTTATGGATAATCGCGAATGACAACGGCAGCGGCGTACACGGGACATCTTTCGCCCGCACGTTCAGCAACCACGCAATGGATTCAGGCAGTGTCAATACCGCGGCGTCCTGTCCGTCACGCTCTAGCTGGGCGGCAATGGCGCGCCGTTTATCCAAGCTGACACGCCCGGAATAAGCAACCGGATGCACAAACACCGGGCTGGCTGGCGGCTCTGGCTGATCCAGCCACACGGCATCCAGCGGATTATCGCCACAGGCCACCATGGACGCCCCGGCCTTTTCGACTGCCTCTCGTAATGGCTTGATGCCATTGGGGGTATGCAGCCACGGGTCAAAGCCGATTTTATCCCCGGCTTTGACCTCTTGCGCGATCCAATCTGTCGGCGGTTCATCGGTGATATGACGCAGGGCAAATAGGCTGGTATCAACCTGCTGCCGCATTTGCACCGTATAGCGTCCGTCAGAAAACACCGCAGCCGCATGAGGCAAAACCATCGCCATACCGGCGGACCCGGAAAACCCGGTTAAGTAACACAGGCGTTTGGCTTGCGGTGGCACATATTCGCCCTGATGTTCATCGGCACGCGGCACGATGAACCCGGTCAACCCACGCCGGGACAGTTCCGCCCGCAATGCCGCCAAGGGTGTCAAATTATCGGTCATCGTGTGCATTCCTTTACAAACTTAAAACGGCTTTGCCACCCGCGGAGTAAACGGAGGGAAAGCAACCCGACGTGATGACTTATCGCCACCCCGTTGCAGAACCAAAGTACTCCAACCGCGATGGCGGAAAGTTGCAACTTTGTGCAGATTCTGCACTTTGTGCGCCGCCATGACCATGGTTTCCTGCGTGGTCAGCAACCCGGACAAAATGGCATAGCCACCGGGCAACAGGTTACGCCGCAGATCAGGAGCCATGCGCATCAAAGGTTTGGCAAGAATATTGGCGAGAATAAGGTCATAGGGACCATTTTGTCGCGCCAGTGGGCTGTGATACCCGTTCCCGGCTTCGGCAACCATCCGGTCCGTTACCTGATTGCGTTCCATGTTGTATTTGGTCACACGGACAGATTCCACATCGATGTCGATGGCGGTGGCCTTGGTCGGCCAAATCTTGGTGGCACCAATAGACAAAATGCCGGACCCACACCCCATGTCCAAAATGTTCTTTGGATGGACATTCCAGCGTTTCATGGCATCAAGGGCCAACAGGCACCCCATGGTTGTCGGGTGTTCACCTGAACCGAATGCGGTCGCGGCATCCACCAGAATGGAGACATGACCCGAGCGGCACGGCGGCTCGACATGGCAACCGTGGACAAAGAAACGCCCAACCGATAACGGGGCGAAACTGGACAAGTTTTCCCGCAACCAATCACGCTGCTCCAACGGCTCCAGCGTATACTCGGGACACGGGCGACCTAACTCTGCGGCCACGTTGGTCAGGATTGTTTTGAACAAATCCGCAGGGGCTTCATCCTCACCAATGCCTTCAAGGCTCCAAATCCCTGCGTCTTCATCGACCTGAAAGGTCAAGACCGCTGGAATGAAGTCTTCCAGTGCCGCTTCATAGGCCGCAATCGCAGCCTTGTCGTCTTGCAGTGCCAAACGCCATTGCGTCACACTTTCCATAAGTCTCTCCGATATCCTTTAATCAAGCGGGCGCGACAAAACGCGACATCACTTTTTTTGAGCCCGCCTTATCAAAGGCGATTTCCAGTTTATTGCCATCAACAGCACGGATCGTGCCATATCCGAATTTATCGTGGAACACGCGCTGCCCTCGGGCATATCCTTCATCTGAGGTTTTTTCAGATGCAGCAAGCATAACCGGCTCATACTGCCGTTCATTGTGTCCATAGCCCGTATCAAATCCGCTGCCATAGCCGGAGCCAAACCCGCCACCGCCATCGGTCAGACGCAGGATATTATCCTCTGGCAGTTCATCAAGGAAGCGGCTTGGCATATTGTTTTGCCATTGACCGAAAATCCGACGAGCACCGGCGAAGGTAATCGTTGCGCCTTTTCTGGCGCGGGTAATGCCGACGTGGGCAAGGCGGCGTTCTTCCTCAAGCCCGCGCGCACCACTTTCATCAAGGGCACGCTGGTTGGGGAAAATGCCATCTTCCCAACCGGGGAGAAACACATGGTCAAATTCCAGACCTTTGGCAGCGTGCAGTGTCATTACCGTCAGACGCTCGGCATCATCTCCTTGCTGGCGTTCCATGACTAAACTGACGTGTTCCAAAAATGCTGCCAGATCGGGGAAATCGTCCATCACCGACAACAGTTCTTTCAAGTTTTCAACCCGGCCCGGACTATCGGGAGACTTATCCTGACGCCACATATCCATGTAGCCGGACCCTTCCAATACCTCTGCCACCAACGCCCGCAGGTCAGCGGTTTCTGCCAACACACGCCAGCCCTGCATATCTGTCAGAAAACGGGCCATGGCATTACGGGCACGGGATTTCAATTCTCCGCTGTCGATTAAGTCCGCCGCAGCCACCGACATAGGAACACCACGGTAACGCGCCTCGTCCTGCACCTGTTTGATTGTGGCATCACCCAGACCACGGCGTGGCGTGTTGACAATACGGGCGAACGCCAAATCATGTGCGGGTTGTTGAATCAGGCTGAGGTAGGCAATGGCATCCCGAATTTCCTGACGTTCAAAAAATCTGGGGCCGCCGATAACCCGGTACGGAACCCCGGCAGCCATCAAACGATCCTCGAACGCACGGGTCTGGTATCCCGCACGCACCAAAATTGCCACCTCTGACAGGGGCACTTTCTTGCGCTGCAGGGCTTCCACATCTTCAACGATGATCCGCGCCTCATCATCCCCGGTCCATAACCCCTTAACCAGAACCTTGTCCCCGGCTTCTCCACTGGCGGGACGCAGGGTTTTGCCCATCCGCCCTTCATTGCGGGCAATCAGTGATGATGCAGCCGCCAAAATGTGCCCGGTGGATCGGTAGTTGGTTTCAAGCCGCACAATCCGCGCATTTGGGAACTGTTCTTCAAATCGCAGAATGTTGCCCACATCCGCGCCGCGCCATGAATAGATCGATTGATCATCATCGCCGACACAGCACAAATTCCCGGACCCCATCGCCAATGCCTTCAACCACAAAGATTGAGCAACGTTGGTATCCTGATATTCGTCCACCAAAACATATTTGAATCGACGTTGATACCGCTCCAGCACATCCGGGGCAGCGCGAAACAGTTCCAAACACTTTAGTAGCAAATCACCAAAATCACAGGCAGACAGTCGCGCCAGTTCGTCTTGATATGCCCGATAGACCGCAACGGCCCGCCCGCCCGCATATTCCGCACCGGGATCAGCCCCAACGGTTTCCGGGGTGACGCCGCGATCTTTCCAACGTTGGATCACCGCCAACATGGCCTGCGGCGGCCAACGCTTGATATCAAGGCCCATTGCGGTGGTGATTTGCTTGACCAGACGCACCTGATCGTCGGAATCCAAAATTGTAAAATCCGGAGACAGGCCAATCCGTTGAGCATCTCGGCGCAACATCTTTGCACCCAAGGCGTGGAACGTTCCCAACATGACAGAGGCCGCGTCATCACCGATAATCCCGGTCACACGTTCCCGCATTTCACGGGCGGCACGATTGGTAAACGTCACGGCAAGGCACTGCCACGGCTGGGCAAAATTCCCGGCAAGCAAATACGCAAGGCGCGTGGTCAGCACACGGGTTTTACCGGTCCCTGCCCCGGACAGGACCAAAACCGCGCCTTCGGTCGTCGTCACGGCTTCTGTTTGTTCAGGGTTCAGACCTTGAAGAACGGTTTCCGGGGCCGGGCGGCGCGGCACAGGTTGCGCATCGTCCCATGCGCCGCCGCCCGCCATGCCATCATCAAGGGCAAACGGGTCACTGATCATATATTTTTCGCCTTAATCTGCATCCAACCCCTGTTTTGCCCTTTTCACAGCGGCATGGCAAGGGGCATCCATCGGCTTATACATCAAAGGGCTTGCACACTGTTTTTTGATGTCTTGGCCTTCGCGGTAAAGATTGCTTCCGCAGCGCGGCGCAGGAACTGGGCCTCGGTTTCGCCATCATGATACTGGGCAACACTGATGGACAGCTCCATATGGCCAAGGTTGTCTTGCCCTCGGCGGTCATAAATCGTTCGCTCGGCCAGGCTGGAATACACTGCTTCTGCAACATCCTGTGCCGAAAACAGCTCCGTATGCGGCATCAAAACCGCAAACATACTTTGCCCAAAACGACACACCGTGTCTTCAGCCTTGACTTGTTCCCGCAGTGCTCGCGCCAGCAGGCCAAGAACGGCATCTCCGGTTGCCTCATCAATTTTCTCAAAGGCATCCAAATTATCCACCGACAACAGCATCACCGATAATTTCATGGACGTTTGCTTAGTCAGAAGAATGGTTTCCCTAACCATCACCTGAAACACATCACGAGAGATCAGACCCGTTGCACTATCCAGTTCCCCCAACTTTCGCAAGGCGATCAAGTGATCAATCAATTCCTGACATTCCGGGCACAACCGACTTTCCCACGCGGGGTTCGGGGTCGGCATGGTCTCATAACGATCCTGAGCCACACGAGACGATAACAGAACCAGATCCATTATTCTGGGCCGAATGGATGCCTCCCAAAACGCGGTATCCTGTTTTGGCGATTGCTCAGCTTCACAACATGATGGGGAAATTGCCTCTATCGCATCTTGTACCGATGGCGGGACAAAAGCCTTAGACAACGGACAGGCACAATCAAGGTTTGCCGGACGCAGGAACTCTTTGATCAATCGTGCGCAACGGGCCTCGGTAAATGCCTTATCCGACAGCAACAGTTCATCAATGGCATCAGAAAGGTCAGGCGCATTGCCATCAAAATATGCGAACCACAAAGCATAATTGCGCGGATGTGGCGCAACACCATAACGGGCCATGGCATCCATGGCCTGTTGCGAAACCCGTTTCATATGCTCTGCAATGGCATTGCTCATATTGGTGCCACACCCCATCCAAAAACGATCAACAGCCCAAGCAATCAGGAAACATGATGGCGACATATTATCGCATGATACAATCCAAACATAAGGACCGCATCAAAAACAAACAAGAACGGCACATGGCCGTTCTTGTCGGAGTATACATATTACATCGCGATTTTAAACGCTGAAATACTTGGCCTGCGGATGATGCAGAACGATGGCTGATGTGGATTGCTCCGGCTCCAACTGGAATTCGTCGGATAAGGTGACGCCAATCCTGTCTGCGTTCAACAACTTCAGGATTTGTGTCTGATCTTCAAGGTTCGGACATGCCGGATAACCAAAGGAATACCGGGAACCGCGATAGCCCTGATTGAGCATTTTTTCCATATCCCGGTCATCTTCTGCACCAAAGCCCAACTCACCCCGGATACGTTTGTGGGTGTGTTCTGCCAATGCTTCTGCCAATTCCACAGATGCACCGTGCAAATACAGGTAGTCCTGATATTTATCCTGTGCAAACCATTCACGGGCCACATCAGAAGCACGCTGTCCCACGGTCACCACTTGCAAGCCGATGACATCACGTTCGCCGCTGTCTACATCCCGGAAGAAATCGGAAATACACAGCCCATCTTCGCGGGCCTGCCGCGGGAAGCCAAAGCGAGCACATTCAGCCCCGGTTTCCGGGTCAAACAGAACCACTTCATCCCCTTCGGATGCGCACGGCCAATACCCATAGACGGCTTTCGGCTGCAGGATCTGTTCTGCTTCACACCGCGTCACAAGGTCATGGAAAATCGGGCGAATGTCCTTAGCCGCCATAGCTTGCCACTCTGCCAGAGTTTTTCCCTGTTTCTTGTACCCCCACTGGAACTGATACAGCATCCGTTCATTGACGAATGGAATCAGGGATTTCAGCGCCACGTTTTCCACCGTACGTGCACCCCAGAACGGAGGCGTCGGAACTGGCGTTTTGCTGAGCTCTGCCCGACGGGTTTTTATGGCGTCCCAATCCACCGGGCGCTCCGCCACAGACTTGGCGCGGCCCAATTCCCGTTTCTGATTACTGGGCCGATTGGCTCGTTTGGCCTGTTGTTCAGCCAAGTAATCATCAAACGTACCGTTCACCACCATGCCCATATGCTCAAGGCCATCAAACGCGTCGCGGGCATAAGATACCCGTCCACATGTGGAATAGGCATCCACGCAGTCTTCTTCCACATACTTGCGGGTCAGTGCTGCACCACCCAAAATGACCGGGATGGTCAGGCCGCGTCGGGACATTTCTTCCAGATTGTCTTTCATAATAACCGTGGACTTCACCAACAGGCCCGACAATCCAATGACATCAGGTTTGTATTCGTCAACGGCTTTCAGAATGTCTTCAATAGTTTGCTTGATGCCAATGTTGTGTACTTTGTAACCGTTGTTGGTCAGGATGATATCCACAAGATTTTTGCCGATATCATGCACGTCGCCTTTCACGGTCGCCAACACCATGACGCCCTTTTCCTGCCCATCAATCTTTTCCATGAATTGTTCAAGGTAAGCGACAGCAGCCTTCATGGTCTCTGCCGATTGCAGAACAAACGGAAGCTGCATTTTGCCGGATCCGAACAATTCACCGACAACCTTCATGCCATCCAGCAAAATTCCATTGATAATTTCCAACGGTGCATGCGTTGTCAAAGCCGCATCCAAATCGGTTTCAATATCGACCCGATTGCCGTCAACAATGCGAAGCTTCAGGCGTTCTTCCGGGGTTTTCGGCTCTTCACGGACTTCCTTTTCCGTATCATCCTTATTTTCGAACAAGGCGATGAAAGCCTGCAACGGATCATACCCATCTGCATGACGGGCAAAGATCAGGTCTTCGGCAGCCTTCACCTCTTCCGCCGGGATTGCGTGGGTCGGCTTAATTTTCGAAACATGCAAGATGGCTCCGGTCATTCCTGCCTGTAACGCATGATCCAAAAACACGGAATTCAAGACGTGGCGGGCAGCCGGTTTCAAGCCAAAGGACACATTGGACAGCCCCAAAACAATTTGGCAGTCTGGCAAATCCGTGCGGATTTGACGAATGGCATCCAGTGTTTCCAATGCCAAACCACGATCATCCGGGTTGCCTGTACAGATGGTAAAGGTCAGCGGATCAAACATTAAGTCCGATGCCGGAAGCCCATGTTTGACACAGGCAAACTCGTACAGACGCTTGGCGATCCGCAGTTTACCCGCTGCATCTTTTGCCATGCCCTCTTCATCAATGGTCAAAGCAACAACGGCAGCACCATATTTGCGAGCCAAAGCCACACGTTCGGCGGCTTCCTCTTCGCCATCTTCGAAGTTGATGGAATTGATAATTGCCTTACCGCCATAAAGCTTCAGGGCAGCTTCGATGACTTTAGTATCGGTGGAGTCAATCACCAACGGCGCATCTACACTGCCACGCAGACGGGAGACAACCTCGGTCATATCCGACAATTCATTGCGCCCGACAAACGCCGTACAGACATCAAGGGTGTGGGAGGCTTCCTTCACCTGTTCCCGTGCCATCCCAACAATGCCATCCCAATTTTCCGCATCCTGGAACTCACGGAATTTTTTGGAACCATTGGCGTTACAACGCTCACCAATGGATAAGAATGCATTTTCCTGCCGCAATGGCACCTGACCATACAGGGATGCCACGGCAGGCACCCAATGCACTGACCGTTTGATCGGTGCCGGACGCAGTTTGCCCCCGGCAAGTTCACGCAACATGGCATCAATAGCCGCCGTATGTGCGGGAGTAGTCCCACAGCACCCACCGACCATATTGATACCGTCTTCGAGGATGAACCGCTTGTGCCAGTCTGCCAATTCCTGCGGCGACTGGGGGTATACGGTTTTACCGTCCACCAATTCCGGCAAACCTGCGTTCGGCTGCAAACTGATAAAGCCCGGCCAGTTTTCCGCCAGCCACTGAACATGGGGGGCCATTTCTGACGGGCCCGTCGCACAGTTCAACCCCATGGAGTCCACGCCAAGAGCATGAATCGCCGTGGTGGCGGCAGCAATATCTGCACCGACTAACATGGTTCCTGTGGTTTCGACCGTAACCTGCACCATAATCGGCAGATTGGCATTGGCTGCGGCATTCGCCAATTTGGCACCGTTAACGGCGGCCTTGATCTGCAACGGGTCCTGACAGGTTTCAATCAGGAACACATCTGCGCCACCTGCGATCAACCCGGCGCACTGAATTTGATAACCGCTTTCCAAATCGTCATAGGGGATATGACCAAGAGATGGCAATTTGGTACCCGGACCGATGGAACCGATAACAAAACGCTCACGACCATCAGCAAAGCTTTCAGCCGCTTCACGGGCGACTTCCGCTGCACGTTGGTTGATTTCAAACGCCCGATCCTGCAAATCAAACTCTGCCAGCGTTAATGGAGACCCACCGAAGGTATCGGTTTCCACCGCATCTGCCCCAGCCGCATAGTACTGGGCGTGGATATCGCGGATCACATCTGGGCGCGACAGCAGCAAAGCCTCGGTACAGTTTTCTTTGCCCATGAAATCGGTTTCCACCGATAAATCAAGAGCTTGCACCAGACTCCCCATACCACCGTCACACAACAGGACGCGGTCACGCAATGCGTTTAGAAATTTGCTCATCGGCCTTGGTTCCTTAGTATTATTATTCATGTGTACCGCCTCGCGGACGGTGTGGGAGCGACCTCTGCGGGTCGCTTCCCCGTTACTTGTGTTCTTGCAGCAATTAACAATGCGGCCTAAGCCTGCGGACGAATGCCCAGCAAATGACAAATGGCAAATGTCAGATCCGCACGATTCAAAGTGTAGAAATGGAAGTCTTCAATTCCATCCTCTGCCAATGCCTGAACCTGCTCATAGGCAATGGTCGAGGCCACAAGTTTGCGCGTTTCTGCATCATCCTGCAAACCGTCGAACGCACGGTACATCCACTTAGGCACAGAGGTTCCACACGCCGTCGAAAACTTGACAACCGTTTCAAAATTGGTGACGGGCAAAATCCCCGGAATAACCGGGACTGTAATTCCCGCAGCAGCAATACGGTCCCGAAAGCGGCGGAACAAATCCACATCAAAGAAATACTGCGAGATTGCCCGTGTCGCCCCGGCATCAATTTTCCGTTTCAAGTTATCAATGTCCTCATCCAGAGATTTTGACTGCGGATGTCCTTCTGGATAAGCCGCGACACTGATTTCATAGTCGTGCTTGTTTTTCAGCCCGGTCACAAGATCAGACGCATAAGCATACCCACCCGGATGCGGGACATAGGTGCTTTCGCCATCCGGCGGATCACCGCGCAAGGCAACAATGTGATTGATACCAGCATCCCAATACTCATTGGCAACGGCATCGATTTCTTCGCGGGTTGCAGCAACGCAAGTCAAATGAGCAGCGGGTTTCATGCTGGTTTCACGGGCGATCCGCACCACCGTATCGTGCGTACGCTCCCGTGTTGACCCACCGGCACCGTATGTTACAGACACGAAACTTGGATTTAAGGGTTCCAGCCGTTTCACCGCGTCCCACAAAGATTCTGCCATTTTCTCAGTCTTGGGTGGGAAGAACTCAAAAGATACGCGCAACGGATGTTTTAATGTTGTAGCCACCGCCAAGGACCGTTCCTGTCCGCTTTGTGCTGCCTGCTCACTCATGGCTGTATGCCTCCAATCCACTTTCCTAAATGTAAATTTATTGGTTTTTTGATCAATTATTTGCCTGCCCAACCCAAATCCCGATGGACAAGGGATTACCGGACAATTCCTGTTTGGCGACCATGGTCAATCCGGTTTCGGCAAACCATTGCTCCACATCCTCGGATGAGAAACCAAGCCGGGCGTGATTGTGGTACTCACGCAAATCTTCCATATCGTGCGGCAAGAAATCCACAATCACCACACGACCATTCGGAGCAAGAACCCGTGCAGCTTCACGGACAGCCACAACCGGACGCGATGCGTAATGCAAAACCTGATGAAAGGTCACCACGTCATAGTCAGCTGAATCCGTGCGCAAGTGTGCCATATCGCCATGTCGGACAAGGCAATGCCGCAAGCCTGCCTTTTGCAAATTATCGCGGGCCAAAGCCAGCATTTCTGTCGACAAGTCAACGCCTTCACCGCGCCCAATATCCTGACACAACAGCATCAACATATGCCCGGTTCCGGTCCCCACGTCCAAAAGGCTGCCAACCGGACGGTCCAACACCATTTCCTTAATTGCCGCATCGACCAAGGCTTCATCCACCTGCATTGCCCGCAGGCGATCCCAATCGGCCGCGACAGAGGCAAAATACGCCTGAGCCTTTTCGGCGCGGAGTTTAGTGATCTGTTGAAGATATTCCGTATCTGAACGCAGGGCTGCATCGTCTTGCGGCAGGTTCGACAGAACGGAGTCGATTACAGAAAATAAAGCCCCCTGCCGTGCCAATCGGTAATATACCCAGCTGCCTTCACGGAAACGCTCCAGAACACCTCCATCCACCAACACTTTAAGGTGTCGGGAAATGCCGGGCTGACTTCCCCCCAGGATTTGCGTCAGATCACTTACGGTCAAATCGTCCAATGCACACAATCTGGTTAATCGAAGACGATTCGGTTCGGCTAACGCCCGCAGGCAGGTCAACATGGTATTCATTGCAGCCTTCTTTCTTTTGGTCTGCAGAAAAACATATCAACAAATGTTTATATGTCAATGCGCAATTGCGCCTTGAAGTAGGACTTCTCTACGTTTCAAAAGCTAAAGTGTGTTAACCATGTCACACCTCTTGTTATCCTCGACCACAGTGCAACATAAAGAGGGTAGTTTCAGCCATGCCCCTGTGTTATGGACTCTAGGTCTTAGGGGGAACTATATTTTCTTAGAGAGTTTATGGGTTTTGGTGCCCCAATCCTATACTCAGTGAGGATGTCGATGTCTGGTCTGTTTCAATCCGCGAGCCGTGGTATCAAGAAATTTACGTTGGGTCTTGCCTGCGCCACAGCACTATCCGTCTCGCCCGCATTTGCCGATGACGCGGTAGATGCAAACGATCCAATTGAGCCGTTTAACCGCGCGGTTTTTGAATTCAATATGACATTGGACCGCTATGCGCTGGCCCCAACGGCGCGCGGCTATCGTGATGTTGTACCGCGCCCGGCGCGCGCAGGCATTCGCAATGCACTGGTCAATCTTCTGGCTCCGATTGATTTTTTAAATAACCTACTGCAAGGCGATGTTGAAGGCAGCGGCATTGTTCTGAAACGCTTTATCGTCAACTCCACCGCCGGCGTAGGCGGACTGATTGATGTTGCGGCTGAAACTGGCGACGTCCGCCAGCAAGAAGATTTCGGACAGACTCTTGCCGTATGGGGCGTGGACTCCGGTCCGTACCTGATGTTGCCGCTGCTTGGCCCGTCCAACCCGCGCGATGCAACCGGACTTGCCGTTGACGTTTTATCCGATCCATTCTTCTGGCTCGCCATGGGCTCAGATTGGAGGCATGCCGAGGCTGTCTCTTGGACTGCGCTTGGCCTTGACGTCCTTGAAAAGCGCGTTCCGCTGCTTGACCCGCTCGAAGAACTGGAACGTACGTCCGTTGATTTTTATGCCGCCGTTCGCGACTACACTCGTCAGCAACGCATGATGAAAATCATGAACCGAACCGCAGAAGACCGCCCGGATCAAGGCGAAGGTTATCGCTTTGACTTCCCTTCTGATTCCTGATCCACGCACTAAGGGACCGTATCCATGACTGGACACCTGAACCGTGCCGCATCCCTTGTTCGCTTGGGCGTTTGCACTCTGATAATTTTACTGGGCGTTGCGCATTTGCCCGCACACGCCGACGCGCCGGACAAGAAAGATGCTCAGGCATTTGTTGCCAAACTGGTAGATGAGGCTGTGAACAGCGTCATCGGTGCGGACATCTCCTTGGAAGAAAAAGAAAAACGCTTTCACGACATGTTCGTGGAAGCCGCAGATATCCCGGCAATTGCTGCCTTCGTTGTCGGTCGCGAATGGCGTACCGCTTCCGAAGACCAGCGCAAGCATTTTGTAAAATTGTTTGAAGATGTGTCGGTCCTGACTTGGCTCTCCCATCTTGATGAATATCGTGGTTTGCGCATTGAAATCACCGATGCCTACGTTGACCGCCGCGATGTTTTCGTAGAAAGCAAAATCAACCTTGCCGATGGCAAGCCGGTGTCCATTGTTTGGCGAGTACAAAACCGCAAAGATGGCCTTAAGATGATTGATATTGCTATTGAATCCAACAGCATGCTGATCAACACCCGCAAACAATATGCTTCGGTCATGAAACGTGAAGGCGGCCTGCAAGGATTGATTACATCCTTGGAAAAAATGCGGTCTAATTTGCGTACAGCAAAAACCAAATAACGCCGAAGACTCACATTGAGCATATAAAAAAATCCCCCGGACTTGCCGGGGGATTTTTTTTGATCCTGCCCCTTAATTCCGGGTCAGCGTTTTGTATTTCAGGCGGTGCGGTTGGTCGGCTTCGGCACCAAGACGACGTTTCTTATCGGCTTCGTAATCTTGGAAGTTTCCTTCAAACCATTCCACATGACTGTCACCTTCAAAGGCCAGAATGTGTGTAGCAAGACGATCAAGGAACCAACGATCGTGGCTGATGACCACGGCACAGCCGGGGAAATCCACCAAAGAGTTTTCAAGCGCACGCAAGGTTTCCACGTCAAGATCGTTGGTCGGTTCGTCAAGCAGCAACACGTTCACGCCGGATTTCAGCATTTTGGCAAGGTGAACGCGGTTACGCTCACCACCGGACAACTGACCGACTTTCTTTTGCTGGTCCGTATTCTTGAAGTTGAACTGACCGACATAGGCACGGGACGCCATTTTATGGTTACCCAAGACAACTTCGGCCTCACCGTCGGAAATTTCCTCCCACACGGTTTTATTGCCGTCCAGACTGTCGCGGGACTGATCCACATAACCCAGTTTCACTGTGTCACCGACAACAATGCTGCCGGAATCTGCAGCTTCCTGTCCGGTAATCAAGCGGAACATGGTGGATTTACCGGCACCGTTGGCCCCGATCACACCGACAATCCCACCCGGAGGCAATTTGAAACTGAGGTTTTCAAACAACAAGCGATCGCCGTAACTTTTGCTCAGTCCCTCGGCAATGATGACCTTATCGCCAAGACGCGGCCCCGGCGGGATAACGATCTGTGCCTCACCGACTTCACGCTTGGCTGCCTTTTCAACCAACTCATCAAAGGCAGAAATCCGTGCCTTGGATTTGGCTTGACGCGCCTTCGGCGACTGACGAATCCATTCCAGTTCTTGCTTGATGGTGCGTTGGCGAGCGGACTCTTCGCGGTTTTCCTGCTCCAGACGTTTGTCTTTCTGTTCCAACCAAGAGGTATAGTTCCCCTCGTACGGAATGCCATGACCGCGATCCAGTTCCAAAATCCACCCGGTCACGTTATCAAGGAAGTAACGGTCGTGGGTTACGACCACAACAGTGCCTTCATAATCATGCAGGTGTCGTTCCAGCCATTGCACCGATTCCGCATCCAAGTGGTTGGTCGGTTCGTCAAGCAGCAACAGGTCAGGCTTGGACAGCAGCAAACGGCACAAAGCCACACGGCGGCGTTCACCACCGGACAGCACCGTCACATCTGCATCACCGGGCGGACACCGCAGTGCATCCATGGCAATTTCCACGGTGCGGCTGAGGTCCCAACCATTGGCGGCGTCAATTTTTTCCTGAAGCTCGGCTTGTTCGGCGATGAGGTCATTCATTTCATCGTCGGTCATTTCCTCGCCAAACTTCATGCTGACTTCTTCGAAGCGATCCAACAGAGCCTTAACTTCGCCAACGCCTTCCATGACGTTGCCCATCACATCTTTTGACGGGTCAAGTTGCGGTTCTTGTTCCAGATAGCCAACTTTGGCCCCTTCTGCGGCCCATGCCTCACCATCAAATTCGGTGTCAAGCCCAGCCATGATTTTCAACAGGGTAGACTTACCCGCACCGTTCGGACCCAAAACACCGATTTTGGCTCCGGGCAGGAATGACAGGGACAGCCCTTTCATGATTTCCTTACCGCCGGGATAAATCTTGGTCAGGTGTTTCATCACATAGATGTACTGATAAGCGGCCATTTGGCACTCCGGTTAGAGAAACGCATGCCTGACCCACCGTCACGGCATGCATAAATGTGGTCGAATCTATATGGGGGCAGACTCTACGAACTCACGCCCCGAAATCAACAAGAAAACGGCCTGACCCTACTCCTCAGGGCATTGCGCGCACGTTCTGGGAGTTTTACCCTGTTGATGTGTCGAGTTTTCAACTGCTCAGCAAAGGACGAATATCATGGACCAGTCAAATCGTTATGCGGCGCTTGACCTGAATGAGGCAGACTTGATCGCCCAAGGCCGACACGTCCTGTGCACTTACCGCATGAAGCCCAAGGGCGACGATGCGTATTTGGTGGCCGCCGCACATTTTGCGGCAGAGTCCTCAACCGGAACCAACGTTGAAGTCTGCACAACGGATGACTTTACCCGTGCCGTGGATGCTCTGGTTTATGACATAGACCCGGCGCAGGAAATTATGAAGATTGCCTACCCGATCGAGTTGTTTGATCGCAACATCATCGACGGCAAAGCCATGATGGCATCGTTTCTGACATTAACCGTCGGCAACAATCAGGGCATGGGCGACATTGAATACGCCAGAATGATCGACTTCTTCGTGCCGCCTGCTTACCTGCGCCTGTTTGACGGCCCGTCCATGAATATTTCTGATCTTTGGCGCATTCTGGAACGACCGGAAGTCGACGGCGGCACCATTATCGGCACCATCATCAAGCCGAAGTTAGGTCTAAAGCCGCAACCCTTTGCCAATGCCTGTTACCAGTTCTGGTTGGGCGGGGATTTCGTAAAGAACGATGAACCGCAAGGCAATCAGACCTTTGCCCCGCTTAAAGAGACCATTGCTGCCGTTGCCGATGCCATGCAACGGGCACAGGATGAAACCGGGCAAGCCAAAATATTCTCTGCCAACATTACGGCAGATGATCCGGCAGAGATGATTGCCCGTGGTGAGACCATTCTGGAAATTTTTGGCCCCAACGCCCCACATGTGGCGTTTCTGGTTGACGGATTCGTGGCAGGGGCAACTGCCGTCACCACTGCACGCAGAAACTTCCCGGGACAATTCCTGCACTATCACCGCGCCGGACACGGAGCCATCACCTCGCCATTATCCAAACGTGGCTACACGGCGTTTGTGCACTGCAAAATGGCGCGCCTGCAAGGTGCCTCAGGAATTCACACCGGCACCATGGGCTTTGGTAAAATGGAAGGTGCCAGTGATGACAAGGCCATTGCCTACATGCTGGAACGCAATCTGGCAGAAGGCCCGGTCTATCGCCAGCACTGGCACGGTATGAAGGCAACAACTCCGATCATTTCCGGCGGCATGAATGCCCTGCGCCTGCCCGGATTCTTTGCCAATCTGGGACACTGCAATGTCATCCAAACCAGTGGCGGCGGAGCCTTCGGTCACGTGGATGGACCTGTTGCCGGGGCTATTTCCTTGCGGCAAGCCGTCGAATCTTGGCAACAAGGTATTGATCTGGTGACCTACGCGAAGGATCATAAGGAACTAGCCAGAGCATTTACCTCTTTCCCAAACGATGCCGATAAGCTGTATCCCGGTTGGAAAGCGGCACTGGGGGAAGGAGCATAACAGCATGTCACGCAGGTATCCGATTATTGCGGTGACCGGCTCATCAGGGGCCGGCACCTCCACCGTTCGCGAAGCGTTCGAACACATGTTCCGGCGGGAGAACATCAACGCCGCAACCGTAGAAGGTGACGGCTTTCACCGCTATAGCCGGTTGAAAATGAAAGAGCAGATTGCCGAGGCCGAGGCCAGAGGCGAACGCATCAGCCATTTTGGCCCTGAGGGCAATCGTTGGGATGACCTGCAAAAGCTGTTTGAAAATTATGCCAAGGAAGGCAGCGGGAAATACCGAAAATACATCCACAACGATGCCGAAGCGTTGGAGTTCAAAGAACTGGGACTAAAGCCCGGTGAATTTACGCCATGGATGGATATCCCTCAGGATGCGGAAATACTGTTTTACGAAGGGCTGCATGGCTGCCTGCAAACCGAAGACATCGACCTGACCCGGTTTGTTGATTTGAAAGTCGGCGTTGCCCCCGTCGTCAATCTGGAATGGATTCAGAAAATCCATCGTGACACCCACCAACGTGGTTACACCACTGGTAAGGTCGTCGACACCATTCTGCGGCGCATGTACGACTATGTGCATTATGTCATTCCGCAGTTTGAACAGACCGACATCAATTTCCAACGGGTCCCCATTGTTGACACATCGAACCCGCTGATCGCCAGAGATATTCCAACTGCGGATGAAAGCATCACCGTAATTCGGTTTCGCAAGCCAGAGCTGTTCCGCGTGGACTTTCCCTACCTTCTGCAAATGCTGCAAGGGTCATGGATGTCACGACGCAACACCATCGTCATCCCCGGTGGCAAGACCGGATTGGCAATGGAGTTGATCATCACACCGATACTGCGACGAATCATGGAAGACCGAAACTGTATGATCCGATAACAGGACGCTGACGCATATCAGCGCATGACAAAGAAAACCATAAGCAGACACAGCGGCTTTGGAATTTCGTGTTGCGATCGCCGAATTTTCTGGCACAAACCAGTCAAAATTCGTATACGAAAAGACACTATTTTTCGTCTTAGCTGCGTCCACCTGCTGCCATGACGTGCTCACTCGTCTTTTTTAAGGACCCGTTGCCGCCATGACCTTTCAAAACTCGCCGACCGGATTGCCAACAGGGCATAAGCCTTGGTCTTTCAACATGGATGCCTTCGGCGGCATGCTGCTGGTTGCGGCTGCCGCCCTTGCCATCTACGCGGAGAACTCTGACTGGTCTCCGCTGTATCAGGCATTTTTATCGACCCCTTTTGCCATTCACTTGGGTGAATTCGGGTTAGAAAAACCGTTGATCCTGTGGATCAACGACGGTCTGATGGCCCTGTTCTTCCTGCTAGTCGGGTTGGAAATCAAGCGTGAGGTTGCCTATGGTCGTCTGTCAACACGGGCGAAGGCCGCACTCCCCTTAGCGGGTGCTCTTGGTGGCATGGTTGCACCCGCTCTCGTCTTTATTGCCTTTAACTTTGGCTCTGCTGACAACATGCAGGGCTGGGCCATTCCCATGGCCACCGACATTGCCTTTGCCCTTGGCATTCTTGCGCTTCTTGGCACCCGTGCGCCTACCGGGCTCAAGATCTTTCTTCTAGCGCTTGCCGTGATCGATGATCTGGGCGCAATTCTGATCATCGCATTTTTCTATACCGCTAACCTATCCTTACCCGCACTGGGATTGGCGGCTGCCTGTGTTGCCGTTCTGATTGCCATGAACCGCTTCGGCATCAAACACCTGCCGTTCTATTTCATCATCGGTGCAGTGCTTTGGGTTGCCGTGCTCAAGTCTGGCGTTCATGCCACCATTGCCGGTGTTGTTCTGGCCCTGACTATCCCGATTGAGGGCAAAACGGAAGAAAGCAAATCCCCACTTGAATGGCTGGAACACCAGCTGCATGCATGGGTCAACTTCTTGATCATGCCAATTTTTGCCTTTGCCAATGCCGGGGTTTCCTTATCCGGGCTTGGCTGGGGGGAACTGCTGGCTCCACTGCCTTTAGGTATTGCGTGCGGTCTGTTCATTGGCAAATTGGGCGGCGTGATGCTGGCCTCTTGGTGTGCGGTCAAAGTCCGCTTTGCCACCCTGCCGGAAGGCGTCCAATGGCCTCATATGATCGGTGTCTCATTCCTGACCGGCATCGGGTTCACCATGAGCCTGTTCATCGGCATGCTTGCCTTTAACAGCCCTGATCAACTGACTGGTGTCCGGCTTGGCGTCCTGTGCGGCAGTCTTGCATCCGCTATCTTTGGTTTTGGCTTGTTACGTTTCCTGCCGCAACGTCGCAGTTCCGAACAAGAACATGAAACGTCCAAAGCCGCATGACACAGACTATCGCCATCATCGGGGCCGGACCATCGGGCTTAATGGCGGCAGATATTCTGAGCCGGAACGGATATAAGGTTACTGTCTTTGATGCCATGGCATCGCCGGGACGCAAGTTTCTGAGAGCCGGGATCGGTGGCCTTAATCTGACCAAAGACGAACCGTTTGAAACTTTCCTTGCGGCCTATGGCAACAGCCAAGACTGGATGCGCCCCCTATTGGAGGACTTCGGACCAAAGGACGTGCGGAACTGGGCCGATGGCCTCGGGGCAGAAACCTTTGCCGGATCATCTGGGAAAGTCTTTCCCAAGGTGATGAAGGCCGCTCCACTCCTCCGCAATTGGCTCAGCCGCCTGACCCAACAAGGCGTTCAATTCGCCATGCGCCACCAGTGGGAAGGCTGGGATGCACACGGGGCATTGGTCTTTCAAGCAAATGAACAAATCGCCCGGCACACGATGGACTACGTTGTGCTTGCCCTTGGCGGTGCAAGCTGGCCCCGACTGGGATCCACAGGAACATGGACGGACCACCTGCGCCTTCGCGGCATCACCTGTACTCCGTGGCAACCCAGCAACTGCGGCTTCACCGTCGCATGGTCCCCATTTTTCCAAAAGAAATTCGCCGGGAGCCCCCTGAAAACTGTCGAGATCACATTTGCAGGACGAACTATCCGCAGCCCACTGATCGTATCGGAATACGGCATCGAAGGGCATGGCATATACGCCTTGTCTTCACAGTTACGGGACACCATCCAAGTTCAAGGGCGGGCGACTATACATGTGGATCTGCTGCCAGACCGCTCAGTTCAACAGGTTTCCAGACGCCTAACCGCACCGCGCGGATCCAAATCCCTGAATACCTTCCTTAAAAAATCCTTGGGCCTCGACGGTCTTCAAATTGCCCTGCTGCATGAAGATCAGCGACAACCGTCCGATCTGTCCGCGACTGACCTTGCCCTTTTGATCAAGGCTGTGCCGATAACTTGCCATTGCCCACGCCCCATTGCCGAAGCCATCAGCAGCGCAGGCGGCGTGTCCTTGTCTGAATTGGACAAAAACCTGCAACTGACCAAGCTGCCAAATGTGTTCTGCGCCGGAGAAATGCTGGACTGGGAAGCCCCGACAGGCGGATACTTGCTAACCGCCTGTCTCGCACAGGGAGTCCGTGCCGCCCGTGGGATTATGGCACTTCGCCACAACCAGAAATAACAAAGCTTTGCAGCAAGTCGCCCGAGTTGCGTGGACGCCGCCGTAAAAATCATCTATCGTTCATGTGGTTAGACTCAGATGATTGAACGGAGTTCCGCATGTCAGAAGACCAAGCGCCCGTTGTGTGCAAAACCACCCCTTACCCGGAACAAAAGCCCGGAACCTCCGGCCTGCGTAAGGCAGTATCGGTTTTCCAACAGCAACATTATCTGGAAAATTTCGTTCAGTCGGTTTTTGATGCCCTGCCCAATCACCAAAAGCAGACTTTGGTCGTCGGCGGCGATGGACGCTTTTTCAATACGGAAGCGATTCAGGTTATTTTGCGCATGGCATGTGCCAATGGCATTGGGCACGTCATCGTCGGACAAAACGGCATTCTGTCCACCCCTGCCGTGTCCTGTCTGATCCGCAAATATAATGCCTATGGTGGGTTTGTCCTGTCAGCAAGCCATAACCCCGGCGGCCCCAAAGGCGATTTTGGCATCAAATACAACATCGGCAACGGCGGCCCTGCACCAGAAACCGTCACCGATGCTATTTATGCCAACACCAAAACTATCAGCAGATATTTGACTGTCGATACGCCAGATTGTGACCTGACCATAGTCGGTGAAACCCATTGCGGCGATATGACGGTTGCAGTGGTCGACCCGGTTGCCGACTATGCGGACTTGATGTCCGAACTGTTCGACTTCCCCGCCATTTCTCAGCTATTGCGATCTGGGGACTTCCGCATGCGCTTTGACGCCATGCATGCCGTCACGGCCCCCTATGCAACGGAGATTCTGGAAAACCGCTTGGGGGCTCCCAAAGGGTCTGTGGTCAATGCAATCCCGCTGCCGGATTTTGGCAATCACCACCCGGACCCCAATCTGGTCCATGCGGCTGAACTGTTTGCCGCCATGCAGGGGGACGACGGTCTGGATTTCGGCGCAGCGTCTGACGGGGATGGCGACCGCAACATGATTGTGGGCAAGAATACTTATGTCACGCCCAGTGACAGCCTCGCCATTCTTGCCGCCCAAGCTGACCTTATCCCCGGATACAAAGGCCGTCTTCGCGGCATTGCCCGATCCATGCCAACCAGCCGTGCAGCGGACCGGGTTGCAGAAGCCAAGGGTATCCCGGCCTTTGAAACACCGACCGGATGGAAATTTTTTGGCTCATTGCTAGATGCAGGAAAAGCCACCCTTTGCGGCGAGGAAAGCTTTGGCACTGGGTCCGACCATATCCGCGAAAAAGACGGCCTATGGGCGGTGCTTTACTGGCTGAATATTTTGGCTGCACGTAAGTGTTCCGTTGCCGACATTCTGGCCGAGCATTGGAAAACCTATGGTCGCGATTATTACACCCGTCATGATTACGAGGGATTGGATACCGCAGCGGCTCAGGGGCTAATGGGCCATCTTCGCATGACGGATTTCACAGGAAAGACATTTGCCGGACGGACTGTGACCCTGCATGATGACTTTGCCTATACAGACCCTGTCAATGGCGACAGCACATCCGCACAGGGCATCCGTGTGATATTTGACGATGGGGCGCGCATCATCTTCCGCCTGTCTGGCACCGGAACCAGCGGCGCAACTTTGCGGGTCTACATCGAACGCTATGAAGCCGACAAGCTGCAGCAAGCCCTTGACCCGCAGCATGCCCTATCCCAATTGATTGAGACGGCCCGATTGATAGCAGAAATCGAGCCCCGCACCGGTCGCAAGGAACCGGACGTCATAACCTGAGGCATTAGCACGCCAAAAGGTTTGCACTTTAAGGCCGCAATGAGGACACAACCGGGAGGGTGGCCTTAACTTAAGCAGCGTGTGGTCGGTCCTCTGACCGCACCGGGTAGAGTGAGCGTTTTCTATCAGAACTTAAGGATGCATATCATGGTCGAGCACACTGAGGGAAAAATCCGCGATCGCGCCTACCAACTTTGGGAAGCCAACGGTTGCGCAGAAGGACAGGACTGGAATTTCTGGTTACAAGCTGAGCAGGAAATCTTGGGCGACCCGACATCGGTTGCAACTGGTTCAGAGCAATCACCGGAGGCAACGGCAGCTCCTCCCGCCGCCAAACCTGCGACAAAACGTAAAACTGCAACAAAAACCAAATCGGCAACTGCCAAAACTCCGGCGAAGCCACGGGCACGTAAAACTGCGGCGGCGGCGAAAACCAATGGGGCTTCGGCAGCACCCACGTCCTGATCTTATCGTTACGGGCTACGACATCCATCGTAGCCCGTTCTCCCGTCACACGTTTTCTCATGACCATGGTCATGCTCATGAGGCGCTGTCAGCGTTCAGAAGTTCAAGAGGCAATCCAAATGGGTACACGGCAAGACGAAAACGGTTTTCAGCGCATTGCGCAGGCAAACCACAACGACCCGTTCGGCTTTCTGGGCCCGCACCCCTATGGCAAAACCGGGACTGTGTACCGGGTTTTTCATCCAACTGCCGAGCACATTGAAATCATTGATGCCGAAAACAGCAGCCTGATTGTTGAACTTGAACGGATTGAGGGCACCGATGGCTTTGTCGGTCGCAGCCGCAAAACCGCCCCATTTACGCCTTATCGCCTGCGCCTTCGAATTGGGGATGACGTTTGGGAAGAAGAAGACCCTTATCGTTTTCCGACTTGTCTTGGTGAATTGGATCGCCACCTGATGCGCGAAGGACGCCATCACCGAATTTTCGAAAAACTTGGTGCACATATCGCTTCTGTTGCGGGCATAGACGGCGTCAACTTTGCAGTTTGGGCCCCCAATGCCCGCCGTGTCAGCGTCGTCGGAAACTTCAATGGCTGGAATGGCTGCTGCCACCCAATGCGGCTGCATCCCGGATGCGGCGTTTGGGAAATATTTATTCCCAACTTGGGAGAAGGCACCCTTTACAAATTTGAGATACTTGGCCCGGACGGGGCATTGCTACCTTTGAAAGCAGACCCGTACGCCTTCGCCTGTGAACACCCGCCGGGAACTGCCAGCAAAGTCGTGCGCCGCGATTGCTACACATGGCAAGATCACGAATGGATGGAACAACGCACCCACACCGCAGCCCACGAAAACCCGATTTCCATATATGAAGTCCATCTTGGGTCATGGCAGCGGGTCCCCGAAGACGGCAATCGCTATCTTTCTTATCGTGAACTGGCAGAGCGATTGGTGCCTTATGTTGTGGACATGGGGTTTACCCATATTGAATTACTGCCGATTAATGAATACCCATTCGATGGATCATGGGGATACCAGCCGATCGGCCTGTTTGCCCCAACCAGCCGCTTTGGTTCGCCCGATGACTTCCGCTATTTTGTCGACACCTGTCACCGCGCAGGAATCGGCGTGATCTTGGATTGGGTTCCCGGTCATTTTCCTGAGGATGCCCACGGCCTTGGTTATTTCGACGGCACACACTTGTATGAACATGCCGATCCACGGCAGGGCCGTCACATGGATTGGGGCACATTGATTTATAACTTCGGGCGCGCCGAAGTTACCAATTTCCTCATTGCCAACGCATTATTCTGGCTGGAAGATTTTCACATCGACGGCCTGCGAGTGGATGCTGTGGCCTCGATGCTGTACCTGAATTACAGTCGCGAGAATGGAGAATGGATTCCAAATAAATTTGGTGGGCACGAGAATCTGGAGGCCATTGCCTTTATTAAACGCCTGAATGAAACCGTTTACGAGGAACACCCCGGCACATTCACCATGGCTGAAGAATCCACATCATGGCCCATGGTTTCCCGCCCAACTTACCTTGGCGGGCTTGGCTTTGGCTTCAAATGGAATATGGGCTGGATGCACGACACCCTGCGCTATTTCAGCAAAAATCCGGTCCACCGCTCCTATCACCATAACGATTTGACCTTCGGCCTGCTCTACGCCTTCCATGAAAACTTTGTCCTCCCCCTCAGCCATGATGAGGTCGTTCATGGTAAAGGATCACTGGTGCGACGCATGCCCGGTGACCGCTGGCAACAGCTTGCCAACCTTCGCGCCTATTTTGCCTTTATGTGGACACATCCGGGCAAAAAGCTGCTGTTTATGGGGGGTGAATTTGCCCAGAACGATGAATGGGACCACGATAGCAGCCTAGACTGGCATCTACTGCAATACCCGGAACATCAGGGGGTACAGACCATTGTCCGGGACTTGAATCGCCTGTACCGCAGCAGCCCATCCCTATACCGGTTGGACCATGCCGCCGAAGGATTTTCGTGGGTGGATTGCAGCAATCATGACCAAAGCGTTCTGGCCTTCTTGCGCAAATCGCCAAAGGATGGGCATGATACTTTGGTTGTCGGCAATTTCACGCCATTGGTTCGTCGGGATTACCGGATCGGGGTTCCAGCCCCCGGTTATTATCGTGAAGTCCTGAACACGGATTCCGAATTGTATGGCGGCAGTAATGTTGGCAATGCGGGCCTTGTGCTTGCTGAAGATATTCCGTCACATGGATTGTCACATTCAATCCTGATTGCTTTGCCACCTCTGGCGACCTTGATATTCCAGAAGGCAGAGTCGACTGAAGGAGATTGACCATGGCGAGTACGGTTTGGCCCGGACGCCCCTATCCCCTTGGGGCACACTGGGATGGCAAAGGCACCAACTTTGCCTTGTTCTCTGCCAACGCCGAAGCCGTTGACCTTTGCCTGTTCTCCCCCAACAGCAATAAGGAATTGGAACGCATCCGCCTGCCGGAATACACGGATCAGGTCTGGCATGGCTATTTGCCAGATGTCAAGCCGGGTCAGCATTATGGTTACCGGGTTTATGGTCCTTACGACCCTTCTGCTGGGCACCGATTCAACAACAACAAGTTACTGGTTGATCCTTATGCCAAGGCCCTGACCGGGAATATCGTCTGGAACCGCAATAACTATGCCCATAGGCTGGATCACCCCAAAGGCGACTTGTCCTATAACCGTTATGACAATGCGCGCTATATGCCGAAATGTGTCGTTATCGACACCCAACATAGGGAACGTAGCCAATCCAGTCGCCCCGACACACCGTGGCATGACACCCTAATCTATGAGCTGCACGTACGCGGCATGACCATGCAGCACCCGCAGGTACAAAAGCAAAAACGCGGTACATTCTCCGGCCTATGTTCCGCACCGATTATCGCGCATTTAAAGTCCTTGGGCGTCAATACGGTCGAATTGCTACCTGTCCACCCCTGCGTCAACGAACAACATTTGGAAGACAAGGGGCTCACCAACTACTGGGGCTACAGTTCCTATAACTTTTTTGCCCCCTCACCCCGCTACCTCTCCGGTAACAATATTGCCGAATTCCGCACCATGGTCGATTTGATGCACGATGCGGGCATACAGGTTCTGCTGGATGTGGTGTACAACCACACTGGCGAAGGCAATCACCTTGGCCCCACCATCAGCTTCCGCGGCATTGACAATGCGTCATACTATCGCCTGAATCGCGATGACCGACGGTATTACACTGACTTCACCGGTTGCGGGAACACCCTAAACATCACCCATCCCCGCGTGCTGCAAATGGTTTTGGACTCCCTGCGGTATTGGGTCGAAGTCATGCATGTGGACGGCTTCCGGTTTGACTTGGCATCCACTCTGGCCCGCGCCCCTGATGCCTATTCCGATGCCAGCCCATTCCTGTCCGCCATTCGCCAAGACCCGGTTCTGTCACGAGTCAAAATGATTGCCGAACCCTGGGATCTTGGTCCCAACGGCTACCAACTGGGGCAATTCCCCCCCGGCTGGTCCGAATGGAATGATGTTTATCGCAATAAGGTGCGACAGTTCTGGCGCGGTGACAGTGGTTTGATGGGGGAATTTGCCTCGTCACTGACCGGGTCCAGCGGTCATTTCAACCACAAGGAACGCCGCCCTCGCTCCAGTATCAATTACATCACCGCCCACGATGGTTTCACCCTGCGTGACCTTGTGACTTACGAGCAAAAACACAACGAAGATAATCAGGAAAACAACCGCGACGGCACTGATTATAACCTGAGCTGGAATTTCGGGGTGGAGGGAGAAACCGACGACGAAGCCATCAATTGCATGCGCATGCGGCAAAAGCGCAACCTGATTGCAACGCTGCTGTTGTCCCAAGGCATCCCCATGATCACGGCAGGTGATGAACTGGGCCGTACCCAAAAAGGCAACAACAACGCCTATTGCCAAGACAATGAAATCAGTTGGCTGTCGTGGTCTGATCTGACCGATGATGACCGGGATTTTCTGGAATTCGTCCGCATGGCTTCCAAACTGCGGCGAGAACATCCGGTGTTTTCCCGTCCACGTTTTTTTCAAGGCCATGAAATCATCGGCAACGGCAAAATCAAAGACATTACGTGGCTGTCGCCCCGTGGCGGAGAGCTTTCCCCCAAGGATTGGGATTTATCCTACGCCCGTTGCCTTGGTGCGCACCTTGGCGGGGAAGTCGGTACATTCTTTTCCAGACACGGCATCCGTCAGGACGATGACCAGTTCATTCTTTTGATGAATGCCCATTATGGCGCCGTGCCGTTCGACTTACCGGGACCGGAATATGGGGATCACTGGTTGGCCTTATTTGACACCTCATACCCCGTTCCGTTCCCGAAAGACAGACGTCCGCTATATCAGGCCAATGACGTTTACCCCCTTCAGGGACGGTCCTTGGTTGTTTTGACTCATCGGGATGCAAAACGGCGAAAACCAATCGTCGGACCGGACATCCCAAACCCATTGTTCGCGCCGGAAAAAGATTAGGAGCAGGACCATGACCACGCTCTTTGCCGATATTTCACCGGAAACCGCCCTTCACCTTTTGGCGCAGGAAACCGGGGTTCAGGATCAGTATTGGGATATATCCGGCACCCTGCACACAACCCCGGACGATACAAAGCGCGCCATCCTGACGGCAATGGGATTTGCCGTTGATACGGATGCCGATGCCATCAACAGCCTTAAGCATTGGCGGGAACGCCCGTGGACACGATTGGCTCCCCCGGTATTGGTTATTCGGCGCACCACGAACATGCCGCCCATATCCATTCTGGTATCCATCCGTGACACTCTGCAGTTTTCACACCTGCGCTGGAATTTGGATATTGAAGGCGGTTCAACACCCCAGCATGGCGAAATCCCCGCGCGCGAGTTGCCATTGATTGATGTTGCGGATGTTCAGGGGGAAACTATCTCTCGCAGGCGCCTATCTCTCGCTGACGACCTGCCCGATGGCTATCATACCCTGACCGTACAATTTGCAGGCCAAACCGCGACAACCCGTATCATCGTCACCCCGGCACAGGCCTATATCCCGCCATGGATGGAAAATGGCGAGCGACAATGGGGGCTGTCCTGCCAAACCTATGCCCTGCGCAAGGATACGGATTGGGGGATCGGTGATTTTTCAGCCCTTGCCGATTACATGCAAAGTGCGCAAAGCCTTGGTGCCTGCATCGTCGGCATCAATCCCATACACGCCTTATTTCAACCGTGGCCGGATGCCTGTAGCCCTTATTCTCCGTCCAGTCGCTCCTTCCTGAATCCGTTGATGATTGCCTTTGATTGGATTCCATTTGCCAAGGATTGTCTGGAATACCAAAAACTGGTCTCGTCCAAGGAATTTCAAACAAAGTTATCTTCGGCCCACAAAAAGCCAGAAGTTGACTATCCAGCCGTGATGGACCTGAAGATCAAAGCTCTGCGAGCTTTATTCGCAGATTTTCGCAATAAGCCGAACACGGCAGAGCACGAAGCCTTTGAAGCATTTTGTGAGAACGAAGGCTTGCCTCTGCGACGATTTGCCCAGTTCTGTGCATTGCATGAAATTCTCGGCGGCCTGCCTTGGCACGCTTGGCCTGCCCAATTCCGCAACCCGGCCTCCATCCCGGTCGAAGGCTTCACCACCGCCAATATTGAACTGGTGACATTTCACGCCTTCCTCCAGTGGCTTTGCGCTGAACAACTGCAACGCCTGAAACACTACGCTCCTGATATTGGGCTTTACCGTGACCTTGCCATTGGCGGCAATGCAGACGGTGCTGACGTTTGGGCACAGCAGGACAGCGTTGCAAAAGGCGTATCTTTTGGTGCTCCGCCCGATGCATTCAGTGCTGTGGGGCAGGACTGGGGACTGCCGCCATCACATCCCCACGTCATGCATGACACCGCCTACAGTGCGTTTATCCATATGGTTCGTGCCAATATGGCCAATGCTGCGGCCTTGCGAATTGACCATGTTATGGGGCTTTTACGCCTGTTCTGGATTCCCAATGGCAAACCGGCACTGGAAGGTGCCTACGTCAGCTATCCATTTGATGACCTGTTGGGAATTCTGGCCTTGGAAAGCCACCGTAACCATTGTTTCCTCATCGGTGAAGACTTGGGCACTGTCCCAGATGACTTCCGGGATCGGATGGCAAACGAACGGTTATTATCCTATCGCGTGACCTACTTTGAACGATGGGAAAGCGGCCTATTCAAACGGCCTGATACCTATCCGCCATTGGCCCTTGCCACTCCGACGACCCATGACATGCCCAGCATCGCCGGGCACTGGGCCGGAACCGACATTCATCTGCGCCAAAGCATTGGCACATTTGGCACCGATGAGGATATGGAACAGGCCATCCTTGCTCGGGAACAGGAACGCATTGCTCTGATTGCGGCGCTTGAGGATCAGAATTTATTGCCTGATCCCATGCCATCGGATGACCCATCATCGTTAAGTGGCTTGACCCATGCGGTACTAGGGTATTCGGCACGTTCACTGTCGTGCCTGCTGATGGTAAATCCCGGTGATCTTTTGATGGACATGAACCAGATCAATCTTCCGGGTACAGTAGATGAACATCCCAACTGGCGGCAGCGCATGTCCATTGCAGCCTGTGACATTGCCACCAATCCCATGATCCGCAAAGGCATTGAAGCCGTCACACAGGAACGAGATAGTCTCTAAGCCCCCCCTTGCCGATGACCTAATTCTCCAGTCGAGCCAAACCTTTTTGCAACATCTGGCGCAGATCATGTAGTTCCTGATCGCTGTAGGCGGTGGACAGGACTTCCCGGTCTCCGGTCGCAACTTCTGCCATTGCCGTCACCGCGGATTCCTCCCCCTTTGGGGTCAGTTCTATATACATGCTGCGACGATCATCCGGGTTATCCCGACGGGTAATGTAGCCGTCAGCTTCCAAATTCCGCAGGACTTTGCTCATCCCGCCTGAGGTCACCAAAATCGACTTGTGCAGCTCTGTCGGTGTCAAGCGATGGGGCTTTGGCAATGACCGCAGGGTGATCAAAACTTCAAATCCGGCCTGCGTTAGGCCAAGGGGGGCCAGTTTGCTTTTGGACTTATCCAAAGTCAGTTCCGCCAATCGCACCAAGCACAAAACAACTGCATTCTCCGGCGTTGCGGTTTCCGGCCAGTTATTTTCGATCCGCCTGATCAATTCCTGAATGCTGTATCTTTGTTCCATGAGCCCCTCCCTCTGGCGCCATCCTAAATTCTCTTGCGCGAACTGCAATCATATACTATCTAACCAGATAGCTTTCCAGAAAGATAAATAAGAGACCTCACCCAATGCGTACCTTACCCGATCGTATCCGCCACACTCTAATGTTTGAGGCAATTGCCCTGTGCATTGTATCCGTCCTTGGCAGCAAGCTGACAGGCAAACCGTTGGAAACCATTGGTGCCCTTAGCGTGATGTTCAGCATTATCGCTATGGTCTGGAATCTGGTGTTTAACTGGATGTTCGATCACTGGGACCGCAAATATCGGAATTCTGCGCCGCGCGGAATCGGTCTGCGTATCGTTCATGCCATGCTGTTTGAAGCATTTTTCTTGATCGTCGGCATGTTTATTATCTCGTGGTGGCTTGATATTGGATTGGCACAAGCGTTCCTGCTGGACCTGAGCATGTCCATGTTCTTCTTGGCCTATGCGTTTTGCTTTAACTGGACCTACGACGTGGTATTCCCTGTCCCGAAAGACACAGCAGAAGCCGCATAATCTAGCCGTTTAATTAGTGATTATCTGTCCTGCCGTAACTTTGGCGGTGACGTCGGCTGTCGCGTCGTCACCCCGCCTTGGGATGACGACCCGCTGTTCAAAACTTCCACCAGACTGACTTTGGATTGCCGTGCACCGACCGGGGGAATGCCGTAAATTCGCTTCTTCGCCGTCGCCATGGTCAAAGCAGAAACCCTTGTCAGCCATCTGCCGAACCATTCTTCCACCCATTTGCCAAGGCTAAACCAAATTCTTCGTTTACCAGGGGGCACAAGCAATGCGCCCCCCATCCATTCGGGTGCGAACATGGCGTTTTCCAACAGCCGAACCAACTGATTTCGGCTGTACGGATGCCCATAGCCGAAGGGCGTCAGGTCCAAACGCGCCCATAGGCTCCGGCGATTTGGAACAACCACTACAACGCGCCCGTCATCATCCAAAATCCGCCAGATTTCCCGCATCAGCAAATGCGGCATATTCGACCATTCCAAACAGTGGATCAGAATCACACAATCAAATGATTGGTCACGGAACGGTAGCTCGGCTTCATCCGCAATAGCAACGCGGCAAGGACCGTCAGGTGGCCAAACCAATGCACCACTGCGGGCACTCATCACCGACAATACGCATTCTGCATCATCGAAATATTCTCTCAGATACGGTGTTCCGAACCCAATCGCCAGCACCCGCTGCCCATTTACATCACCAACGGCCTGCTTCAGGCGAGCGTGAATGGCACGCCGCGATAACCGCCCTTGCGTTGATCGATAATAGTCCCGAAGTTCCCGAACATGAGGCCACATGAGCATGCACCCGTATTGTAGATATTGGCATAAGTCACAAGATGATGATGGAAACTTGCCACCGCAATAGCATAAAGTGTCAGGCGAACAGGGATTCACAATAATAAAGGAGGCTGATGTGCTGGAAATAGTTTTGGTTCCAACGCTTCGGGATAACTACAGCTACCTGATCCATGATACAGCAACAAAAACCACTGCGGTCATCGATCCGGGCGAAGCCGATCCAATCCTACGGGTCGTAGCCGAAAAAGGCTGGACACTTTCGAAAATCATTCTCACGCATCACCATGATGACCACATTGCGGGAATGCAGGATATCTGCGCAGCGATGCCGTGCTGTGTCATCGCATCATGCGGCGATGCCTATCGCATACCTGATATCAATGCCGCCGTTACGGAAGGAGATATCGTGCGCGTCGGCGATGCCGCAGCCAAAGTTATCTCAGTCCCCGGACACACCAGCGGTCATGTGGCCTATTGGTTTGAAGATCACAAAGCCGTGTTTACGGGAGACACCCTATTTGCCATGGGGTGCGGTCGTCTGTTTGAAGGAACCGCCGAAGACATGTGGGACAGCCTGTCAAAATTGAAGGCGTTGCCTGATGATACTCTGGTCTATTGCGGGCACGAATATACGCAATCCAACACACAGTTTGCCTGTGCTTTAGACCCTGACAATGCCCGGCTGCAACAGCGCGCCGCTCAAATCAACAAACTACGCGCCGAATCCATTCCGACAGTTCCTTCTAAACTGGGCGAAGAAAAGGCTACCAATCCATTTTTGCGGGCGGATTCACCGGAATTGGCAGCCATTTTGAACATGATCGGCGCCCCGCCCCACGAAGTTTTTGCCGAAATCAGAAAACGCAAAGATGCGGCCTGAAC
>JAALLQ010000038.1_pt1 | contig 48604 bp, 44 predicted proteins | sample 7245921 | NCBI WGS metagenome assembly JAALLQ01 (sample SAMN13049200, study PRJNA578106) | oil field metagenome | isolation source: filtered produced water from oil reservoir B7 | place: USA:offshore Texas | collected 2016 | reverse complement strand
TTTAGTATATCAGTATTATTATTTGCTTGTTTAATTAGATTATCTAATGTATTTATAGAATCAGAAATATTATAGGAAGAATTTGCCTGTTCTTCTGCACCTGCCGCCATTTCTTCCATGGTAGCTGCTATTTGCTTAGCACCTTCCCTTATTTCATCGGATACCTGAGTTAATGATCTACTTTGAACATTCGTTTCCTTGGCAACTGAAGATATTTCTTTAATCATATTTTGTAAATTAGATACCATAGTATTAGTGGCTTTAGCCAATTGTCCAATTTCATCCTTACCATCATAATTCATTTTAGTTATTGAAAGGTCACCCTCTGAAATTTTATTATTCATATTAACTGCTTTTTTAAGATTACTACTTATATTTTTACTAACTAAAACAACAATTACGCTGCCAAGTAATAGAGATATAATTGCTGATAGAATTAGAGTGTTTTCTACCTCTTTCATGCTACTATTTGCTTGATTTATTGCTTGATTCCTTTTTTCAGTTATTCCTTCATTCATTTTATTTAAATATACAGATGTAGTAACACCTAATAAAGATGCTCTTTTTCGTAAAACTATTGCCTCTCCCTTTTTGTCTTGTTTCATAAGGGGAACAATTTCATCAATGAACAACTTATTAAGATCTTCATTATTAGAAATAACCATTTCAAATGATATCTTTAGTTCATCATTATCCATTAGAGGTTCTATTTTACCCATTAATTCCTTAAACAGTTTATCATCTTCATTAAATTTTTTAATTATATCTTCTTCCTGAAAATGCACATAATCTGAAATTAGCATATCCTTGTTTTTAATAATTGTTTCAAGTCGGGTTATCTCTATTGCATTGTTTGCACGACTTTCTAAAGTTAGTATATTATTTTCAATATCAACTAATGATTTAAAAATTATTCCAATTGAAACCATAAATAATAATACAGTTACTAAAAGTACAATACTGAATTTGAAGCCAATATTTAAATTTTTCCATCTAAAACTTTTCACTAGACTACCTCCCCCTAAAATAGCATTTTATTTAGTTTCTAATTTACTTTAGTCTTTGATAAAGTTTGTTCTATTTTAAATAGCCTATACCGCACTATTAACCCTGTATGTAATAATAAGATAAAACTCAACTAATTAATTTAATATTCTACAATAATATCATAATTCCTCTATAAATAGTTGACAATTTTTTGTAACCAAATATCATTCTATCGTAACAATTTTAAAATATCAATAGGCGTAAATCCATCAATTAGCTTCAAACTACAAATTCAAAATTTTATTTAACATCCCTTAAAAGATTGTAATCCTATGTAATAAAAAAACATATTGAAATTTTGTTTTATTATTGTATAATAGCTTCAATGATGACTTTATACTTGTACATAATATATATAATAATCTAACTAAGGAGAGAATAGAAATGAGTGTAACAGTAGCTAAATTTGGAGGTTCATCTCTTGCAAATGCTGAACAAATGAAAAAGGTAAAAAATATTGTGCTTTCCGACAAAAAATATCATTATGTTGTAGTATCTGCTCCTGGAAAGCAATACTCTAGTGATAGTAAGATTACAGATCTACTATATCTATGTCATGCCCACGTTAAATACTCAGTTCCCTTTAATGAGTTATTTGATATCATTAAAAATCGTTTCATAAGTATTGTAAATGAATTGGAGCTATCCATTGATATTGGACTTTATCTTGAAGAAATCAGACAGAAAATTAATGAAAATGCGTCTGTAGATTATATCGCAAGCCGTGGTGAATATCTAAATGGTCTTATTTTAGCAGAACTACTGGGATATGATTTTGTTGACCCTGCTGATATGATTTATTTTGATAGATATGGCTCCTTTGATTCCCAAAAAACTCAAGAGGCTGTTTCAAAGCTCTTAAAAGAACATAAATACGCTGTAATTCCAGGATTTTATGGTTCTGCTCTCAATGGAAAAATAAAAACATTCTCTAGGGGAGGTTCTGACATTACCGGTGCAATAATAGCTCAGTCAGTTAACGCAGAGATTTATGAAAACTGGACAGATGTTTCTGGATTCCTTATGGCAGATCCTAATATAATTGAAAATCCTAAAAGAATTGAAGAAATAACCTATTCTGAACTGCGTGAGCTTTCTTATATGGGTGCTAAGGTTTTACATGAAGATTCAGTCTTTCCTGTACGGGAGGCTAATATTCCCGTAAACATTAGAAATACTAATGATCCTTCAAATCCTGGTACTATCATTTTTAGCGAGAAATCAAATACTATAAAGAAAAACATTACTGGTGTAGCAGGTCGCAAAGGCTTCACAGTAATAAGCATACAAAAAAATTTAATGCAGCTGGATATTGGGTTTGTACGTAGGATTCTTACAATTCTCGAAACAAATAGCATCCCCTTTGAGCATTTACCTTCAGGAATTGATAATATTTCCTTAGTAATAGAAAGTTCTAAAATTGAAAAAAGAATTGATAAAATAATAGGTGCTATTAATGAGCAATGTTCCCCAGATTCGATAGATGTATATAACGACATAGCTCTTATTACTACCGTAGGTCATGGAATGGCCTATACTCCAGGTATGGCTGCCAAACTCTTTACAGCAGTCGCAGATGCTAGTGTTAACGTACGTATGATTGACCAAGGTTCTAGCGAAATAAATATAATCATCGGAGTTGAAAATAAGGATTTCGAAAAAGCTGTTAAAGCAATTTATTATGCATTTGTAGACTAACTCTTTAAATAAAAATTAGGTAGATTAAACTTAATCTGCCTGATTTTTTTGCTTAATTATTATCTAATCTTCAGCTGGATACTCTATAATGCTGGATTCAAACCTATTTTGATAGCCTTCAAGAATATTACTTTCTATATTGTTTTCATATGTATCTAAGTTTTTATCGTATTCTTCCTTTTCCCTATTTCTTTCTTCTTCCTCTTTTGACATGTTTACTACCACACCTTTCATTATATATGTGATAGTTTGTTCAATTGCAAATTATATAATACAATACATTTTATTGCTTCTTTAGTAAATTTTTGTTATGCTACTATTTTTAGAAAAAAATTAAAAATTTTTTTCTAAAAAGGAAAATGTTAACCTTCTGATAAAATACGCCTTTTATATTTTTATAATTTTCTAAAAATTAATATTATTCTAAAAGAGGTATTGAGATTCAAAGGTTTTTATGGTATATTATTAAACAACAAAGCAAAAGATAAATAATTTACTTCTATATATAAATTAATAATTTTACGAACAATGTCGTTCGAAATCCATATTATATTTGGGTTTTTAACGACTTTTTTTATTTTAATTTTAGTATACAAAATACACTTTTATTTTATCTTACTTAGTGCTATTTATATGACAGCAAATTTATGTTGTCAAACAAATATAAATAATAAAAAATGAAAGGGTTGATATGTATGAGACAAATTGCTATCTATGGAAAAGGTGGAATTGGTAAATCTACTACTACACAAAACTTAACATCTGCTTTAGGAGAAATGGGAAAGAAAATAATGGTAGTTGGATGTGATCCGAAGGCTGATTCTACAAGACTTTTATTAGGAGGTCTTTCTCAAAAAACAGTTATGGATACACTTAGAGAGGAAGGAGAAGACACTGATTTAGATGATATCTTAAAACCTGGATTCCATAGTATTAAATGTGTTGAGTCTGGTGGTCCAGAACCTGGTGTTGGATGTGCAGGTAGAGGTATCATAACTTCTATCAATATGCTTGAAAGCTTAGGTGCTTATGAAGATGATTTAGATTATGTTTTCTACGATGTTTTAGGCGACGTTGTTTGTGGTGGTTTTGCAATGCCTATACGTGAAGGTAAAGCCCAAGAAATCTATATAGTTGCAAGTGGTGAGTTAATGGCTCTATATGCAGCTAATAATATTGCAAAGGGTGTACAAAAATATGCAAAATCTGGTGGTACTAGGCTAGGCGGTATTATTTGCAATAGTAGAAAGGTTGATAATGAACTTGAGCTACTTGAATCCTTTGCTAAGGAACTCGGAACTCAATTAATACACTTTGTACCCAGGGATAACATAGTTCAAAGAGCAGAAATAAATAAGAAAACAGTTATAGAACATGATAAAGATTGCGACCAAGCAAATGAATATAGAGCATTAGCTAAAGCTATAGATGAAAATGAACTGTTTGTTGTTCCACAACCTATGCATACAGATAGATTAGAAGAATTGATGATGGAACATGGAATTTTAGGGTAGAGTGCGAGTGTAAAATAAAACAATAGCATTTATAACGTTTTCCCCAACGTTATAAAAAAACATGAGTTTAAACACTCACACCATTAATATGATAACATAAAAAACTACTAAAAATCAATATATAATGTTTAAACTCTTTTAATCCAAAAAACAAATTAAGGATAGGAGGAGTAATATGAAACTAATTAGAGCGATAATAAGACCTGAAAAAGTAACAAGCGTACTTGCAGAACTAAGTGATGCTGGCTTTCCAGCAGTAACTAAAATAGATGTGGTTGGACGTGGTAAACAAAGAGGGATTAAAGTAGGAGACATTTATTACGATGAAATACCCAAAAGTTTCTTAATGTTTGTCTGTGAAGATAATGCAGAAAGTCATGTAATTGATGTTATTATGAGAAATTCAAAGACTGGCGAAAAAGGTGCTTTTGGAGATGGAAAGATATTTATTAGTGAAGTATCAGAGGCTTACACAATCAGTAGCGGAGAAAACAAATTATAAAAGGAGGCATCTTTTATGAAAGAGATAATGGCTATTATCCGTATTAATAAGATAAATAAAACAAGAGATGCCTTGGCATCTGAAGGTTTTCCTGCTTTTACTTGTGTAAAGATTCTAGGTAGAGGTAAAGGTAAGCTAAAAAATAAAGTTGAATTATCAAATGTAGTTTCTATAGAAGAACAAGACATTCCAAAAGAGATTGCGGAAGCTATGTCTGAAGAGGATAGACTATTGGCAAAAAGACTTATAACTCTTATAGTTCCAGACGAAGAAGCTCCTAAGGTAATTGATACGATTATTAATGTAAATAAAACTGGACATCCAGGCGATGGAAAGATATTTGTATTACCTATCAATGATGCCATTAGGGTTAGAACTGCTGAAAAAGGCAATAATGCTATCATTTAGAAAGAAAGGAGTGAATAGAATATGGATAATAAAAAAATTTTAGATAATATTTTAGATCAATATCCAAATAAAGTAAAGAAAAATCGTGTAAAGCATGTTTTATATAAAGATTCTACTGAAGATCAAGAAATAAGTGCAAATACTCGTACAGTTCCAGGAATTATTACTAACAGAGGTTGTTGTTTTGCAGGATGTAAAGGGGTTGTAGTTGGTCCACTGAAGGATATGGTTCATATTGTTCATGGTCCTGTTGGTTGTTCATATTATACATGGGGAACTAGAAGGCATAAAGGTCGTACTGAGGATGGTGAAAATAACTTTTTAAGCTATTGCTTTACAACGGATATGCAAGAAAGTGATATAGTCTTCGGAGGCGAGAAAAAATTAAGGGCTGCCGTGAAAGAGGCTTATGAAATTTTCAAACCTGATGCCATAACTATTTCAGCTACCTGTCCCGTTGGACTTATCGGTGATGATATTCATGCAGTAGCTAGAGAGGCTGAAGAGGAACTTGGCATTCAAGTATTGGCATTTGACTGCGAAGGATATAAAGGTGTGAGTCAGTCGGCTGGTCATCACATTGCCAATAATATATTAATGCGCGATGTTATAGGTACTGGTGATACGGAAACTGGTAAATACTCTATTAATCTTATGGGTGAATATAATATCGGTGGAGATGGATGGGAAATCTCAAGAATTCTAGGCAAAATCGGATATGATATTGTTTCAATTATGACTGGTGATGGTAGCTATAAGGAATTAAAAAATGCTCATAAGGCAGATCTTAATTTAGTTCAGTGTCATCGTTCAATAAATTATATAGCAGAGATGATTGAAATAAAATATGGTACTCCTTGGCTAAAGGTTAATTTCATTGGTGTTGAATCCACTATTGAAACCTTGAGAAATATGGCCAAATATTTTGGCGATGAAAATTTAATTCAAAAAACCGAAGAGGTTATTGCTGAGGAATTAGAAGCCATAAAAGAACCCTTAGACATGTATAAAAAGATGTGCGAAGGAAAAACTGCCCTATTATTTGTTGGTGGTTCTAGGGCCCATCATTATCAAAATTTATTAGGTTATTTAGGTGTAGAAACTGTTATGGCAGGCTATGAGTTTGGTCATAGAGATGACTATGAGGGTCGTGATATCATCCCCCATATTAAAGTGGATGCAGATAGTAGAAATATACCCGATCTTAAGGTTACTAAGGACGAAAAGAACTATAAGCTTTATTTAACTCCTGAAAAGCTAGAAGAATTGAAAAAAGAAATACCTATTAGCAAGTATGATGGTATGATCAAGTCAATGAAGGATGGTACCTATGTTATAGATGACCTCAATCACTTTGAAACTGAAGAATTACTAAAAAAGATTAGACCTAGTCTATTCTGTTCAGGAATCAAAGATAAGTATATTGCTCAGAAAATGGGAATTTTTTCTAAACAGTTGCATTCCTACGATTATAGTGGTCCCTATGCAGGTTTTAAAGGATCAGTTAATTTTGCTAAGGATATATCAATGGGTATGAATACTCCTACTTGGGGATTCATTAATCCACCTTGGAGAAAAAATCCTGTACTCGAGGGAGAATTTGTAGAGGGGGTTGAAGCATGTTAGATCATACAACTAAGGAAATAAAAGAACGAAAAGGACTAGTAGTTAATCCTGCTAAAACTTGTCAGCCTATTGGAGCTATGTATGCTGCATTGGGAATTCATAACTGTCTTCCTCATAGCCATGGTTCCCAAGGATGTTGCTCCTTCCACAGAATGCACTTAACAAGACATTATCGTGATCCTGTAGTGGCTTCTTCAAGTTCTTTTACAGAGGGTGCTTCCGTTTTCGGTGGAGTTGCAAATCTAAAAAAAGGTTTAAAAAATGTATTTGCTATATATAACCCTGATGTGGTTGCTATTAACACGACTTGTCTTTCAGAAACAATTGGAGATGATATACCTACTATTATATGTGACTCAGAAATACCCGATGGTAAGCATGTATTTCATGCTAATACCCCTAGTTACGCAGGATCCCATGTCACTGGCTTCTCTAACATGGTTAAAGCTATAGTAAATCATTTTTCAGAAACAGTTGAAGGTAAGAATAATGGAAAAATTAATATTATACCTGGCTATGTTGAGCCCGGAGATATGAGGGAACTTAAAAGAATAGCTAACCTCATGGGAATCCCACATATACTTTTCCCTGATACCAGTGGAGTAGTTGATTCTCCTATGACTGGTAAATATGAAATGTATCCCAAGGGTGGTACAAAAGTTGAAGATTTAATTGATACAGGAAATTCAAATGCTACTATAGCCATTGGAGAATTTGCTTCGTGGGATTCAGGAAACGAATTAGAGAAAAAATGTGATGTAGATCATCACGCTATTTACCTTCCAATAGGTATAAAGGCAACCGATGAATATATAATGGAACTTGTTAAAATTACTGGTAAAAGTGTTCCCTATGAGATAGAGGAAGAAAGAGGTCAATTGGTTGATATTATGACTGATATACACCATCATTATCATGGTAAAAAAGTTGCAATATTTGGCGATCCTGACCATGTTATCAGTATGACTGAGTTTGTTGTGAGCCTTGGTATGATTCCATCCTATGTTGTTACTGGAACTAAGGGTAAAAAAATAGAAACAAGAATTAAAAAGATTTTCGAGGATTCCGGTATTGATGGCAGAGTTAAAGCTGGTGGAGACTTATTCGACCTCCATCAGTGGATTAAAAATGATCCAGTAGATTTACTTATCGGAAATACCTATGGTAAATATATTACAAGGGCTGAGGATATTCCTCTAATAAGATTTGGTTTTCCAATACTTGATCGTAGTGTTCATAGCTACTTCCCTATCGTTGGATACAAAGGTGCAATGCGACTAATCGAAATGATTAGTAATACTTTATTGGAACGCGTTGACAGGGATGCTGCCGATGAAGATTTCGAGCTAGTATTATAATTATATTTTAATTAGGTAACTACTAATTTTTGGTTAGTCCCCTATATATAGTAATCTGCTTTAGACTTAATGAAGACCTTGTTTTTTAAATTACACCACCATAGTTTAAAGACGGGTCTTCAAGGTCTTTAAGCAGGAATATTTAATTTATTATTTGGAGTGATTATTATGGAGGCCAAGAAATATTTAGATACTTTAGAAGAGCGCAGGGATTTTATATTAGAAAAATCTAAACATGAGAAAAAACAGGATATTAAATGTGACCAAAATAGTGTAGCAGGTGCTGTAAGTCAAAGGGCATGTGTCTACTGTGGAGCAAGGGTAGTCTTAAATCCCATAACCGATGCTTATCATATAGTCCATGGCCCCATAGGATGCGCCAGCTATACCTTTGATATAAGAGGTAGTCTTAGCAGTGGTGAAGAAATTTATAGAAATAGTTTCTCCACTGATTTAAGGGAAAAAGATATTATTTTCGGTGGTGAAAAAAAGCTTGCAGCAGCTATAGATGAAATTGTGGAGAGAAATAATCCAAAGCTAATCTTTGTCTATTCTACCTGTGTTGTAGGTGTTATTGGAGATGATTTATCAGCTGTTTGTAAAGCTGCAGAAAACAAATATGGTATTCGTGTTATTCCTGTACAGTCCTCTGGATTTGCAGGTAATAAAAAAGAAGGTTATAAGGCAGCATGTCATGCCCTTTTAGACTTGATGGATGAAGGAGCAACAGACAAAAAAGAAAATGGTATAAACTTTTTAGGTGATTTCAACCTTGCCGGTGAACTATGGATTAATCGGTCCTACCTTAAAGAAATGGGTGTAAATTTAGTATCTAAATTTACTGGAGATGCTTCCTACAAAGAACTTATAAAGGCCCCTCAGGCCAAACTGAATATTGTCCAATGTGCAGGATCCATGACTTATTTAGCTAAGCAAATGAAAAAACGCTACAATATTCCCTTTATTAATATTAGTTTTTATGGACTTGAAGATACAATAATGTCCCTTAGAAAAATTGCTTATGCCTTAGGAGATTCAGATATAGCTACAAAGACTGAAAATCTAATTAATAAAAATTTTGATAAGACTAATAAAAAACTTGATTTTTATAGAAATAAACTCAAAGGAAAAAAAGCAGCAATTTATGTGGGCGGTGGTTTTAAAGCCATCTCTTTAATAAAACAATTTAATGACCTTGGAATGAAAACAGTTATGGTAGGAACACAAACAGGAAAAAAAGAAGATTACGAAACGATTAATAGTCTTGTTAATGAAGGTACTGTAATTCTTGATGATAGCAATCCAACGGAGTTAGAGAAATTTATGAAGGAAAAAGGTGCAGATATTTTGGTTGGTGGAGTTAAGGAAAGACCCCTTGCCTATAAACTTGGAGTAGCCTTTTGTGACCATAACCATGAACGTAAACATCCTCTAAATGGCTTTGAAGGAGCTATAAATTTTGCAAAGGAAGTACACTCTTCTATAAACAGTCCTGTATGGGAGATTATAAAAAAAGAATTGAGGGATGGATATGAATAATAAAAACTATGTTAATTTAAATATTAATCCTTGTAAGAGTTGTATGCCTATGGGCACTTCCCTGGCTTTTAAAGGAATAGAAAGTACAATGATACTTCTACATGGTTCCCAGGGCTGTAGTACTTATATAAGAAGACATATGGCTACCCACTATAATGAACCCATCGACATCTCCTCTTCTTCTCTTAACGAAAAGGATACAGTTCACGGAGGAGCTGATAATCTGAAAAGAGGTCTTAAAAACACTCTCAGACTCTATAATCCTAAAATGATAGGTATTTCTACCACATGTCTAGCAGAGACCATTGGCGAAGACCTTCATAGAATTATTACTGAATTTAAAGAGGAAGAACCTAAATATAAAGATGTAGTTTTTGTTCCTGTTTCATCACCTGGATACGGTGGGACCCATTATGAAGGTTTCTATTACGCTTTAAAAAGAACCTTGGAAATATTAGCAACAGATTATACTCCCAATGATTCTATTAATATTATTGCAGGTAATATGACACCAGCTGATATGCGTTATATAAAGGAAATTCTAAATAATTTTAACATTAAATATACACTTTTACCTGATTTTAGCAAAACATTAGACGGTGCTTTTACAAAGAACTATAAGAAATTATCCAACGAAGGTACCAAAATAGATGATATCAAAAAAATGGCTGGTGCAAGGGCTACTATCGAACTTGGTATGTTAGTTTCTGATAATATTTCCCCTGGAAAATATTTAGAAGAAAGATTTGATATTCCTTTATATAGATGTCCATTACCTATTGGACTTACAAATATGGACTTATTTATTGATATTTTAAAGGAACTCAGTGGCAATAAGATTCCCGAGAAGCTTATTGATTCAAGGGGTAGAATGCTTGATGGAATGATTGATTCCCATAAATATAACTCTGAAGGTCGAGCTGCCATATTTGGTGAGCCTGATATAGTATATTCAGCTACTAAATTATGTCTTGAAAATGGAATTCTTCCATTAGTTATTGCCACAGGATCAAAAACAAGAAAATTACAATCATTATTATCAGAATATTTGGAAACACTCGACGAAGACTGTGCCATTATCGATGATACTGATCTTGAAACTATACAAATGTATGTTAAGAAACTTGGTATTAATATTGTGATAGGAACCTCCGATGGAAAATTCATAACCGAAAGAGATGGCGTACCCTTAGTCCGTATAGGATTTCCTATTCATGATAGGATTGGAGCCCAAAGAAAATTGTATGTAGGATATGAAGGTTCAATGCAATTTTTAGATGACATTACCAATACCATTATAGATCAAAAACATAGCGGTTATCATAAAAAAATGTTTAATAAATATTATGAACCAGTACTATAAAATAGATGCTCTTATTGGTTAATGAAAGGAGGCATCATAATGAATGAAAAATGGACTATGGAGCTTAAGGAAAAAACTGAAAAACATCCCTGTTACTGTGATGAAGGCCATAAATATGCTAGGATGCACATTCCTGTTGCTCCAAAGTGTAATATACAATGTAATTATTGTAATCGAAAATATGATTGCTTAAACGAAAGTCGCCCAGGAGTAACCAGTGAAGTATTAACTCCTGAAGAAGCTTTAGATAAATATAAGATTGTAAAATCAAAACTAGATAATTTAATGGTAGTAGGTATCGCAGGCCCAGGAGATGCCTTAGCTAATTTTCAAGAAGCAAAAAAATCTATCAATCTTATTAAGGAATTTGACCCAAATGTAACCTTCTGTTTGTCTACCAATGGTTTAATGCTTCCCGATTATGCCACTGAAATTAAAGAGTTAGGTGTAACTCATGTTACAGTTACAATCAATGCTATAGACCCTTCTATTGCTGCTAAAATCTATGGTGCAGTAAGCTATAGAGATAAAATATACACTGGTGAAGAAGCAGGAAAACTTATGATTGAAAGACAATTAGAAGGTCTTCAAGCTTTAAGTAGTTTAAATATGGTTACCAAAGTTAATATTGTAATGATTAAAGGAATAAATGATCATCATATTGAATCAGTAGTTAAAAAAGTCAAGGAATTAGGTATATTTATGACAAATATCATGCCCTTGATTCCTGCTAAGGGTAGTAAATTTGAAGATTTTGATTTAATATCTAATAAAGAGTTAAATGGTATGCGCCAAAAATGCTCTACTCATTTAAAACAGATGTATCATTGTAGACAATGTAGAGCCGATGCCATAGGCATACTTGGTGAGGATATATCCTTAGATTTTAGAAACAATAAGTGCTATTCTAAATTAGATGAATCAAATGTAAAAAATAAGGAATATACTCTAGCTATTGCTTCAAAAACTGGAAGGCTCATCGATCAACACTTTGGTCATGCAAAAAAATTTCTTATTTATAAATATAGTAACAATAATATCAAATTTATCGAAGAACGTTTAATTAGCCAATACTGTACAGGTGTTGAAGATTGCGATGATAAGGAAACAAAATTTGAAAATATATTAGATACTCTTAAAGATTGTGATATGGTTCTTTGTTTAAGAATTGGTAATGGACCAAGAAAAAATCTAGAGTCAAAAAATATAGGTGTTGCTGAGTTATATGAGGAAATCAAAATAGGAATTGTAAAGGCTATAAATGAGTTTAAATGTGCCTCATAAACTCTATGAAAAGAAAATATTGATAAATTGAAAGGATATGATAATTATGTATAAACCGAAATACCATATATTTGTCTGTTCAAGTTCAAGAATTAATGGTGATCAAAAAGGATTTTGCTTTCAAAAAGATGCTGTTGGTATTGTAAATAATTTTATGGAAGAGATTCAAGACCGTGAATTAGATGGAGAGGTTATGATTACTAACACTGGTTGTTTTGGAATTTGTAGCAAAGGCCCTATTGTAGTTGTTTATCCAGAGGGAGTTTGGTATGGCAGTGTGACTCCCAATGATGTAGAAGAAATTATGGATTCTCATATAGAAAATGGAGAAGTTGTATCTCGTTTAGCCTTATAATAATATGCAATTATTCTTTAAATTATATTCTATAACCTTTATACTGTAGGTAATTATATTTCCTATGGTATAAAGGTTATAATTGCTTGATTTAAATGGGAGGTGTTAGTGTATGCGAGACTTTTATATTATAGATACAACCTTAAGGGATGGAGAACAATCTCCTGGTGTGGCCTTTCTAAAAAAAGAAAAAATCGAGATTGCAAATGCATTAAATGAAGCTGGTGTTGATTATATTGAAGTAGGAATTCCAGTCATGGGTAAGGAGGAAAAAGAGTCAATTCGTGAGATTATTTCCATGAATCTTTCTTCTAAGATTCTGACCTGGAATCGAATGAATAAATATGATATTGATGAATCTCTTTCTTGCGGTTCAAAGCATGTTCATATTGCTGTACCATCTTCTGATATTCATATATTTAAAAAAATTAAAAAAGATCGCCAGTGGGTAATTAGTAAGCTAGACGCTATAGTTTCCTATGCCATAAAAAAGGGTTGTATTGTATCCGTTGGAGCAGAAGATGCCTCAAGAGCTGATGAAGAGTTCCTAATTAAACTTTATAAAACTGCAGTAAATGCTGGAGCAATTCGTCTCAGATACGCTGACACTCTAGGTATTTTAACTCCTAATAAAACCTTTAATGCCATTGAAAGAATTGTTAATGAAATAAATGTTGATTTAGATTTTCATGCCCATAATGACTTTGGATTAGCAACTGCTAATACTCTCAGTGCCTTTGAGGCAGGAGCGAAATACTTTAGCTGTAGCATTAGTAATCTAGGTGAACGTGCAGGTAATACTGCTTTAGAGGAAATTATATCTACACTAAAGATATTACTAAAATGCAACCATCCATTTAATTTAAAAAAGGTAATGGGTCTATCTAAAATAGTCCAAGATGCCTCTGGTAGAGTCCTTGGTGATAATAAGCCTATTGTAGGTGAATATATTTTTTCCCATGAATCTGGGATACATGTTGATGGGCTACTTAAGGACCTTAGCACCTATGAGGCCTTCCCCCCCGAGGTAGTAGGCCGTAAAAGACAAATCATTTTAGGAAAATTTTCTGGAAGTTCTTCAATTATTCACGCTTTAAAGGAAAGAAATGTACTTATAAATAAAAAAGAAGCAGATCTTATTTTACAAGAAATTCGCAGATCATATATGCATGATAAAAAACCTGATATTGAGAGCATACTACAAAAATGGATACATTTATTACAAAAATCAGAAATAAGTAGCTTCTAATTTTGAATGATTCTTTATAGATTTCTTAACTCATTTTTATTGAATAAATAGAAACTATCCCGAAATATCTGGCGGGATAGTTTTATTATGATCCTACTATAGTCTTATAATATTTTTCGTATCAGACTTGTTTCTAGGTTAAAAAGGATTATAGAATATATTATTTAAAAATGTATATCTTCTAATCAGTAATTTTTTAAAGATTTTCTACAAATTGAATCTTTAAGCCATTTGGATCTACTACATAGAAAAACTGTACATGGGGATTCGGTTTAATAGGACCGCTATGTATATCTATCCCTTTGTCTTTAACATATTTCATCTTCTCTTCAATGGAACTCACTTCAAATCCCAAAGAAATATCTTCGCCAATATTAATAGCTTTATTATTTTCATCACTTATTAATTCTATCTGTGTCTCTCCTTCTCCTAAAAAAGCAATTTCTCTTCCAGGCCCAGCATCAAATCTTCTATTTAATGAAAGTCCTACTATTTCTTGATAAAACTTTAATGACTCCTCCATATCTCTAACCTTAATAGTACTCCAACAAAATTTCATAATAACACTCCTCATCTTTTTATTTTTTTCGCCAAGGTTGTTTCTCATAGGAAATATACTCTTTATTATTTACACTTTCTGTCCATAGATATGTAAAAGCTTTCATTCTATCCTCTTTAGTAATAAGATTTACTTCAATCCTCTTATATTCATCACCTTCAAGTTTATCTAAATCCTCTAGTATTTGTCTATTAATCTGGTAGAGTTCTCCTTGAACCTTTGAATTTTCTTTTTTAATGATACCAGGATATTCATTTGTCACATTATATAATTCAAAATCCAATATTTCTGTTTGGCATATGAATTTTTCATTTTTCAAATATTTATGATTACTTAATCCTCTCATTAAGGTTCCGTATACAAAAAGATAACATTTATTTTTATTCATATTTCTAATCCCTACTTCTTTGTAAATTTATAGTTTATCAATACCTTTTTGGAGATCATCCTTTAAATCTTCTGATTCTTCCAAGCCAACTGAAAGTCGAATTAATTTATTGCTAATCCCTAATCTACTTCTCTCTGATTCTGGCATTGCGGCATGGGACATCTTTACAGGATAAGATAGTATAGACTCTACTCCTCCTAAACTTACAGCTACTGACCAAACCTCTACATTCTTCATTATTTTTTTTGCTATTTCCTCCGTAGTTGTTGTAAAGGAAAGTACTGCTCCTGGTCCCAATGATTGGTCTGAATGAGTATCATATCCTCCATGTTTTTTTAATCCAGGATAATATACATTTTCAACCCATGGCTGTTCTTGAAGCCAGTTTGCTATTTCAGTGGCTGATTCCTGTTGTATTTCCATTCTAGCCCTTAGAGTCTTAATACCTCTAAGCAAAAGCCAACAATCCTGGGGCCCAAGTATGGATCCATATCCATTTTGTACAAAATATATTTTCTTAGCTAAATCTTCACGGTCTGTAACTACTAAGCCGCCAATCACATCACTATGTCCACCAAGAAATTTTGTTGCACTATGTATTGAGATATCTATGCCTAACTCTAAAGGACGTTGTAAATATGGGGACATAAAGGTGTTGTCAATAATACTAACAAGATTATGCTCCTTTGCAATCTTTGCTGCTGCTTTTAAATCTGTAATTTTGAGTAGTGGATTAGACGGACTCTCTAAAAAAATTGCCTTTGTATTGTCTTTAATAGCACCTTCTATCGCATCTAAGTCTTGAGCATTTATAAAACTTACATCTATGCCCATCTCTAAAAAGAATTGAGAGAGTATACGATGGGTTCCTCCATAAATATCTTCAGAAGCAATAATATGATCTCCTGGACGAAATATTGATAATACAGAGGATACTGCAGCTATTCCCGATGCAAAGGCATATCCATGTCGTCCTCCCTCTAGGGCTGCTATAGTGTTTTCTAAAGCTTCCCTTGTGGGGTTACCAGAACGAGCATAATCATATTTGCCTGGATTATTAATATCGTCCTGATGAAATGTTGAAGCTTGATAAATAGGAATACTGAGTGCCCCGGTATGTGGATCTATTTCATTTCCATTGTGTAATATTTTTGTACCGTACTTCATTATTGTTTACCTCCTTCTATAGCTTGTTCCAAATCAGATATTAGATCATCTGCATCTTCTATTCCTACTGAAAACCTTAATAGCTCATCAGTAACACCAATTTTATTTCTTATTTCCCTGGGAATATCTGCATGGGTTTGCATAGCTGGATAAGTAATAAGACTTTCGACTCCACCAAGGCTTTCTGCAAAGGAAATAAGTCTAACATTATTAATTATTCTTTCAACCATTTCTTTGTGTACTACTTTAAAAGATATCATAGCCCCAAAACCATTTGCCTGTGATTTCAATATATCGTGACCTGGATGGTCCTTCATCCCTGGGTAATAAACCTTACTTATATCCGTTCTGTCATTAAGCCAATTAGCAATTTTAAATGCATTCTTTTGCTGACGCTCCATTCTTAAAGCCAAAGTTTTTATTCCTCTAAGCATCAACCAACTATCATTTGCTCCTAATATTTTACCAGTTGTATTTTGAATAAAACCTATTCTCTCACATATTTTTTCGGTGGCACCTACCACAATTCCTCCCAAAACATCGTTATGTCCACCTAAGTATTTTGTTGCACTATGCAAAACAATATCTACTCCTAATTTTATCGGTTTTAGCAAATATGGCGTCATGAAGGTACTATCCACTATGGTTAATATATCTTTACTTTTTGCAATAGATACAATCCCTTCTATATCAGTAATTTTCATCAATGGATTAGAAGGACTTTCTATAAATATTGCCTTCGTCTTCCCTGGTTTTATTGCCTCTTCTACTGTATCAAGATTAGAGGTATCTATATAAGTAGCTGTAATCCCATATCTACTAAAAACATTTTCTAATAACCTGTAAGTCCCTCCGTATAGGTCATCGGACACTATAAGATGATCTCCCTGAGATAAGAGCATCATAACTGTCGTAACTGCCGCCATACCCGAAGCAAAGGCAAAGCCTCCATATCCCTCTTCTAATAATGCTGCAGTATCTTCCAATACCTTTCGAGTTGGATTTGCTGTTCTACTATAGTCATATCCCGTGGACTCTCCTAGGGCAGGATGCCGATAGGTTGCACTATTATATATAGGAAAGCTAATAGATCCCTTTTCAGTATCTTTACCAACACCGGCCTGGGCAACAATGGTTTCAATCTTCACTTTTATATCCTCCTTTTATATCAATATATAAATAAAAACCTCCAATTCTTCAATTGAGAATAGGAGGTTTCTTCTCATCTTTCAGAATTTCTTCTGAGGGATTTGGCACCAATACAAAATGCTGGTTGCCGGGTTTCACAGGGCCCTTACCCTCCACCACTCTTGATAAGAATATAATACTATTATTTTTATCGGTTACAGAAGTTATTTTAAGTAATTCTTATATGTTTAGTATGATTTTATAATATAGAATTTTATTTGTCAATAAAATTCTATATTAATAGTACATAAATCTAGGCTCTTCTTAAAAAAGAATTGAATCAGAACTATTACCTTTTTACAGGAATATTTTTTATTTGAAATCATGCTCTATAATTTTCTATATACCATTCTATGATGGTCCTTGCAATACTTCCATGTCCTGGTAGTGTTGGGAAATCCTCAGGAGTATACCAATTTGCATCGGTAATCTCTTCTCCATCAACCTTAATTTCTCCTGATACATATTCAGCTGTAAAACCAAACATCAATGAATTAGGAAATGGCCAGGATTGACTTCCAAAGTAACAAAGATTTTTTATCTCTATACCCACCTCTTCCCTAATTTCTCTTATGGCTGCTTCTTCAAGGGTTTCGCCTAGTTCCACAAACCCTGCTATAAGACTATATAGGTTATCTGGAAAATTGATATTATGGGCCAAAAGAATTTTGTCATCTTTTAAAATAGCTACAATAATCGCCGGTGATATTTCTGGAAAAATCTTTTTACCACATTTAGCACATTCCTTTGATTTATCTTTCTCAATGCTACTTAAAAACTCACCACACACACCACAGTATTGATGATTCTTATCCCAATTAAGGGTTTGGAAGGCCATGGCTACCCTTCTATAATTTTTTTCATCATAATGGCTCCGACAAGTATGCACTTTTTCAAAGATATAACCTTGAGGTATTGGGAAGGTATCATCGACTTCAAATACAGAATATTTCATGAAATCCCATTCCCATAAATGGCATTTATTAAAAGGTTTTACCGTGTCTTCTTTAAATTCATTTTCTGTGGGAAAAGTTAAATAGTCAGTATTTTCTTTTATTAAAATTTTTTCTTTATTAAAGATAAAATATATATTTGTTTCCTGTTTATTAAATGCTTTATTGGCTTTTTCACACATGTTCTTCCTCCTATGCAACAAAAAACTCCCTTTCCCTACTGTCCCATAGAGTTAAAGGAGCTTTTAACCTATTCTAATTTTCCTTTTTCAATCCCTTTTCCGGTGGCTTTTCCAATATTCTCTTACTAGATTTTATTATTTTACAACTTGGGCAAAAATAGCTTACTGAACCGCAGCCCTTTTCAATTTCTAGCTTATCTCCACAATCTGGACAATAATATTGTTTTTCCATATATTTTCACACTCCTTGTAGGGTATACCTTTTTAATTAGAAAAAGATATCTCTATATAAAATAATTGTATCATTATATTTATTTTACCTCAAACTCACATTCAACAACGGCGGTTATTTCTTTATCTACAGAGCTAGTATCATTTATACCATAATCAGATATCTCATTTGAATAAAGAGGAGTTATTTGAAACACTCCTACTCTTGCTGATTTTAGTTGTCCAACAGAATTTCCTGTGGTTGAGAGCATTTTTTCAGCCCTTTTTTTAGAATCTTCTGTAGCCAAACCTATCATATCAACCTTTAAGTCAGATAGTTTTGTATAAAAATACTGTGGCATGTTTGAATTAAAAGAAACCCCTTCATTAATAATATCAGTAGCTCTTCTAGAAATTTCTGTTATTTTATCTATTTCCTTGGATCTTATTTCCACGGTTTGTTGCAACTTATACCTATCTACTTCATTGCTATAAGCTCCATTGGGAAGAATCTTATTTATCTGAATAGTACTAATTGATGAAAACACAATGTCATCCTCACTTATGCCTTCATTTATTAAATATTCTTGGACTTTATTTTGACTATCTTTTATCCCATTATATGCCTGTTTTAAATCACTTGATTCATAGGAAAATGATCCTGACCATACTACTAGATCAGATTTAATTTCTTTTTTCGCTGACCCCTTAACTGTAAGGGTATCCTTATCGGCCTTTACTTGTACGAAACCATTGGTCATAATGAAAGACGAGATTACAATCCCCAATGATAAAATTATTGAGACCACAATCCATATATTGTTCTTTTCTTGCATTTATTTACCCCCTTTATATTACTCATCTTTTATCTAAATTATATCACTAAACTTTAATTTTAAAAATATTATTAGGACAATATAAGACAGCTTTTTATGGAATTTTTTAGTAAACACTAAACATTTTATATTCCAACAAGCTGTCTTAATATATTAATTCAATATGTAACTTTATATTATTGACATATTTTATGTAGCCCTTTATTAGATAGCTGCGTTAGCTTCAAAAACTTTTAATGCCTCTTGTGCAACTAACATATCTTCTTCTACGGAGCCACCACTAACTCCAACACCACCTATAATTTGATTTTCAACTTTAAGTGGATAGCCTCCACCAAATATAACCATACGATTATTATTTGTATTCTGTAGTCCATAAAGGCTAGCTTCTGGTTGAGTAAGTGGAGCTAATTGGTCAGTTGGTAATTTTAAAAATACTGCGGTATAAGCCTTATTAATTGAAATATCAATACTTACTAATATTGCATCTTCCATTCGATTTAATAGTAATAGATTTCCCCCTTCATCTACAACTGAGAAAATCATTGGCACTCCTATTTCCTTAGACTTCTTTTCAACCGCTTCTGCCATCTTTCTAGCTAGTTCCAGTGAAAGTACATATTTCTCCTTTTTTCTAATCACAATATACACTTCCTTTCCAAATTATAATATTATTAATGGCTTTAAATCTCCATATAAAATAAGTATACCTTTTTTATATAGACATCCTATTAACATATTATTCTAGATTAAATAGTATTATGATTCTATTTTTCTATATCTCTAAACTTTAAAAAGTCAAGGTTAAGACCTTGACTTTTAGTTCATCTATATAAATAATATTACTACCTAATATTTTTTCTAAAATTCTATAATTTTTTGGTTTAAAGTATCTATTACATTATCATAACCACTATTTTGAAGTCTTTCATTAACCATCATAGTTTCTTTTCTGTTTCCATGACAAAGTATAGCTTTTTTTATAGATATATTATTTAATAAAATTCTTATCTCTCTAATTCCTTGATGGGATTTGATCCTCATTGATAAAATATCGGCATTTAATTCATTTGCATGAATAAGAGCCCATTCTCCTATACTTTCTTTGGGTTCCCTAGAAGTAAAAATGATCTTATTATTTTTAAGATTTTTTAATTTTTCAAAAAAATACAAAGCAATTTTATTGCTGCTTGATAGATTTCCTGTAAAGATAATCTTAGGTCTATTATTTACTTCAAAGTAACCCTTACAATCATTAAGATCATTTATAATAATATTATTTTCTAAGAAATTATTATTCATAGAAAACTTATTTCTGTAATCATTATTTATAAATTCCTTTATGGCTTCACAAAATTCCTTTGTTATTATAAACTGATTTGAGATAAATTTTTCTTTAAGCAAAATATATAGTTCAATACTTTTACCATATATGTGGGAAGGAAATAGTACATTACCATCATTACAAATTGTCTTTTGCACCTCTTCTAAAATTCTATTAATACAATCCTCATAAGCGATATCCTCTATACCATAAGCACAATCGATAACGGCAATATCAATACTTTCTTTATTTAAAAATTCTGCTGGATCATGATGAGGTAATACCTTTGAGTCACCATTATAGTCTCCTGTGTAAAATATCTTCTTGCCATATACATCTACTATATACCAAAGTGCTCCTGGCATATGTCCACTACTCCCCCAGGCAATGCTCATATTCTGCCTTAACTTATGCCATTTACAGGGTCCTACTTTTTCTCCTAAAATAGAAACATTAATATTAGGATAAGTCTCAAAAAAATCATGAAGCTGTTGGGAAGTTTCTTTATTCATAAGAATTTGCTTACTATACCCCTCTTTATAAAGATAAGGTATTGCCCATGAATGATCTTTATGGGAATGGGATAGAAATACATAATCAAGCTGAGTTACTTTTTCAGGTATAAGATCTGGAATTTTGCCAGTATCTTTATTAATCCCACAATCAAATAAAAATGAAATATCTTTTACCGAAAAATAGTAACAAGCTCTTCCATACTCACCAATCCCACCCCAAAACTCAGCTGATGACAATTGTTTCACTCCTGTCTATTTAAATCTAATAATTTATTTAGTGCTATAAGGATAAATACTGTTATACCAACTGATACTACAGCCATTGCCATGCCCATAGATGCTTCTCCTTGTTCAAATTGTCCAAAAATATAAGTTGATGAAGTCTCCATTGAAGGTGGTAAAATCATGAGTGCTGCAACGAGCTCTCTAAAGGCTATAGTAAATGTCATAATCCATCCAGCAAATATACCTGGCATAATGAGCGGTATCAATACTCTTCTTGCAACATACAATTCACTTCCACCACAAACCCTTCCAGCCTTAAGTAATGAATCATCTATTTGGCCAAAACATGACTTTACATATTGTACAGTATAAGGAATAAATAGGACAACATAAGTCAGTACAACCATACAGTAGGTGTTATAAATTCTTATTTTCATCCAAGGGGCATTCCAAAATAGTATTAGACCAATTACAAGAACAATGGATGGAATTGTATTAGGTAATAAGCTTAAGATATCAATAATTTTATTTAACAAACCATTATTTTTCATAATAAAAATAGCTAAAAAAGTCCCGATTATGGCGCATATGGTTGCAGTTAATACTGCTATTTCTAAGCTATTTAAAAAAGCATTTAAGCTCTGAGATCCTGCTTTAAAAAGCTTAAGATAATTCATTAGTGTGAAATTTTCCACTTTCAATCCATAACCCCTCAGTTTTAGCAATGATGTCATTATTATTGAAAAGTAAGGAATCCCAATGGATATACCCATAATAAATATTATATATACCCAGCCACATATTTTTCCCATCACACCAAATGATTTTATATTCTTTCTCTGCCCCTTACCGTTAAGAGTTTTATAACTATATTTATTTGAAATTACATTTTGTATATAAAGAAAACATATGCAAGTCGTTAGTAAAACCGAAGCCAATGAATTGGCTTTACTAAAACTTATAGGCCAGCTCGATATGAATCTATGTATCTCACTTGTTAGTACATAAAATCCAATCCTTCTCCCTAAAGTAGCTGGAGTTCCAAACTCTGAAATTGTTTTTACAAAAACAAGGAGACTTCCCATTACATAGGATGAAAAGAGCAATGGTGCTGTCACTTTTCTCAACCTGTAAAACCATCCTCCACCATGTATTGCCCCAGCTTCCTCAAAATTTTCACTAATATTCAATAGAGAATTCTTTATTATTAGATATAAAAAGGGGAAAATATGAAGACTCATCACTATGATGAGCCCTCCCACACTGAAAAATAATTTATTAATCCCCTCTGTAAAGGGAAAAATTTGATTTAGAAATCCCCTTGATTGAAAAAATAGTATCCATCCCATGGAACCTATATATGGTGGAGTCATAAATGGAATGATAAGCACCGTATCTATCCATCTATGTTTACCTAATTCTGTCTTTGCCATCAAAAATGCAACTGGCACGGCAACTATTGATGCACCTATGACAACGCAAACACCAAGAAAAATAGTATTGGAGTAGGTCTCCATTAGATTACTACTTAGGATAACCTTTATAGGAGCTAGAATATCTGTTTCACCTTCTATATGTACACTTGATATTATTAATTGAGCTATGGGTGCTACAATTAATACTCCTAATAACATTATCGCAATGATTATTCCAGTATTAATATTTTTAAATTTTTTCTTTGCCAATAAAACCACCTGATTCTACAACTATTTTATAGTTATTTAAATTCTTATTTTCTTACTTGAATATTTCTATGAATTTTGTAATGTTTTCTTCTTGATTTTCCATCATTGTATTCCAATCATATGTTAATAGTGGAATTTCATCTAAATTAGCTCTATTTGTACATTTCAAATCCTTTCTACCGGGTAGAATATAAGCATCCATTACTAGCCGTTGGGCTTCTTCTGTAAGCATGAAATCAACCAATGCTTGTGCATTCTCAACATTCTTTGCATCCCTTAATATTACTACAGCCCTTGGATTTACCACTGTACCACTTTTAGGATACACTATGTCTACTGGTTCACCCTTAGCCTTATTACTATAGGCCATATAATCTACACCTGCTAGCACTACGCTTTTCGCTCCAGTAATCACTGGCTCTAAAGCTACTTTATTTGCTCCAGCAACACTTACTTCATTTGCCTTTAATCCTTCAAATAGGTCCCAGCCATTGTCTGGATAAGAATAGAGGTATCCTGAAACAAAATCCATACATGAACCAGAAAGACTTGGGTCAGGAATATTCACTTTTCCCTTCCACTCTGATTTTGTATAATCAATCCAATCTTCACCTGGCTTTGTAACTAATTCTGTATTATATGTAATTCCTAGGGCTGATCCACTATATCCAAATATATGATTGTCTTCATCCTTCCATCCTTCATTAAGTTTATCTGCATTTTTTGCTTCTGGATAAGCCTGTGTCATTCCCTCAGTCTTTAAGCCCATTGCAGATGGCCATGAAGCTAAAACTGCCACATCAGCTATAGGATTTGTCTTTTCTGCTTCAAGCTTTCCTAATATTTTACCAGTTGTACTTTGTACTAATTCCATCTTAATACCTGTTTTAGCCTCAAATTTTTCTTGTATAGCACTTGAAAGCCCCTTTGGACCTGCACTATATACTACTACCTTTCCTTTATCCTCATCCTTAACTTCTTGCTTATTTTCTTCCTTAGCTGGTGCCTCAACCTTACTATCTGATTTATCCTCTGGTGTCATCTTTGCTGCTTCATTACTACTACAACCTATAAAACTAAATGTCATTATCATAGCCAACAATAAAAACCAAAATCTTTTCATCCTTAACATCTCCTTATTATTTATTAAAATTTATAATGGATTCTGAGGTGAAATAAATATCTACCTCTTTTCCAATTGAAAATCTACTTTTACTAAATACTAACCATTCTCCAACATTTTCAATATATAGATTAACTTCATATTTATCTCCAATAAACCCTATATCTTTCACAATACCTTTAACAGTCCTTCCATCACGAATTGGTTTAAAAGAGATGTTTTCAGGCCTTATCGCTTCATTTTTATTATTAAACCAATTGGATTTACCAACGAATTTAGTCACAAATTCTGATTCTGGATTATTATATATTTCTTCTGGTACGCCTCTTTGAATTATTTCTCCTTTATTCATGACTATAATCATATCTGACATTGACATGGCTTCCAATTGATCATGAGTTACATATATACTAGTTAAATTCATATTTCTTACCTTCAAAGAAATTTCCATTCTCATTTCATCTCTTAAAACCGCATCAAGGGCACTTAAAGGCTCATCAAAAAGTATAATACTAGGATTTGATGCAATAGCCCTTGCAAATGCAATCCTTTGCTGTTGACCTCCTGACATCTGATGGGGGTATCTTTTTTCCATATTGTCAAGTCTCACCGTTTTAAGTAGATTTTTAACTTTATTTTTTATATCTTTTTTTATTCCCCTTGCCTTTAAACTAAAGGCTACATTTTCAAATACTGTCATATGGGGCCAAAGGGCAAAATCTTGAAATACCATACCCAGATTTCTTTCTTGGGGCTTAATATTGATTCTCTTCTCCTTTGAAAAGACACATCTATCTCCAAAATATATTTCTCCACTATCAGGCATCTCTAGACCCGCAACAATCCTAAGCAAAGTAGTTTTACCACAACCTGAAGGGCCTAATAATGTAATAAATTTACCGCTTTTTATATCAATACTTATATCCTTTAATGCTCTAGTTCCTCCAAAGGTTTTATTCACACCACGTATAGATATATCCATGTTCTCACTTCCCAAATTTTGTAATATATGAATTTTTTCACTAATTCTTATTTCATTATTTATTTTAATATGTAATTTTTAACATAATGTTTACTTTTGGTTAATAATGGGTTAAATAGAATATTATAAAATATTAATATCCATAGAAATAATCTATAGTAGGTGATAATATGAATTTTAAAAAAATGCAGATTCTAGTAGAAATCGCTAAACACAAAAACATAACTAAAGCTGCTAATGCCCTCGGCATTAAGCAGCCCACAGTTACATTTCATATGAAAAGTCTTGAAGAGGAACTTAGGTTAACTCTATTTAAAAGTATTTCAGGAAAAATATTTCTTACGGATGCTGGTAATGCACTACTCCACTATGCTAAAAGAATTATGCTTTTATCTAATGACGCTACAAGACTAATGGAAGCCTTTAGCATCGGGCAAAATCGAAACTTCAAGATTGGGGCTAGTATGGTACCTGCAGCCTTTATTCTCCCAAAGATTTTAGGTGGCTTTAAAGAGTTGTATCCTACTCTTCCAATCTCATTAACAGTCATGACTGCTCCATCCATTAGGCAAATGCTATGCAATTATAAATTAGATATTGGAATTATTTCTACGGACTATGTCGATTTAGATGAGATATATTCTTCGAAGCTTTGTGATGATAGAATGGTTCTTGTGTACTCACCATTGCATCCCTTGGCTACTCATAAAGAAGTATCACTTGATATAGCAAAAGACCAAAACTTTATTCTTCATACATCAAATTCAACAACTAGAAAATTAATTGATCAATGGTCAGAAGATAATAATATATCCATAAAACCCTATATGGAAATTGGTTCAACAGAGGTAATTAAAAAAGCATTAATAAATAATATTGGAGTTTCAATACTTTCTGAGTTATCAGTTATGGAAGAATTTAATTCAAATAAACTAAAGTTTTCTAAACTTCCGGGTTCAAAATTAAATAGGGGAATTTATATTATTTATAATCGAGAGAGATATATGCTGCCAATTATAAAGAAATTCATAAATGAATTATATGAATTTGTACAAAATACTAATAGATTTCAAGTCACTTGATTAATTTTCTATAGTTATTAAAAATAATGGTAAAAATGTTCTTGAAATGTGATTTTCTAGCATTGAGTTTTTCCTACATAATAAAATACAATATTCAAAAACACAAAAAAACCTGAAGATAATTCTTCAGGTTTTTTTGTGTTAGGTTATAAAACTAGATTATTGTAATATTTTCAGCTTGTGGTCCTTTAGCACCATCAACAACATCGAATGTTACTTTTTGACCTTCTTCTAAAGTTTTAAAACCATCTTTGTTGATTTGTGAAAAATGAGCAAATACATCATTTCCTTCATCTGTAGTGATGAATCCAAATCCTTTTTCTGCGTTAAACCATTTTACTGTACCATTTGTCATTTTTTCTACCTCCGAAATTTTTATTCCTTTAATTCTCCGTAAATATAAATTATCAATAAAAATTTCTAAATCTATATTCAAAGTTATTATTAACTAATATACATCAAAAATATTCTAAAAATAATGATTTACTTTTGAATTAAGGTACCTCCTAATAATATAACATTCCTAGAAAAAGTCAAGGCTCAATTCCGAAAAAAATTTGGAAGTTTTTTAATATATCTTGTTATTATATGCTTAATTACCTTTATATTAAATTGCTTCAGTTAAAGCCTTGTCATTAAGTTTTTCTTCAAATTAATTGTATTAAATTTAATGTTCTATCCAAATGAATTTAGAGCTAAAATCTAATTCTTAATTTAACAATAGAAAATGAATATTTGCATATATCAAAGTATGGTATAATTTGTTCTAAAGAAGTTAATATTTATCATAAATGAAGTTAACGTATTACTTCTAATGGTATTATTACCATACATAATTTTGACTATATACATTAAATATTAAATCTTATTAAAACACATTAAACTGACAGATATTTTTTTAGATTTTTAATTGTAATATTAAATATATTAATGATATGGAGGAAAAAAACATGCGAATAGAAACAAAATGCCTACATGAAGGCTATGAGCCTGGAAATGGTGAACCTAGAGTCTTACCTATTTATCAAAGTACTACATATACCTATGATTCCACTGAGCATATAGGTAAGCTTTTCGATTTAGCTGCTGAAGGTCATATGTACTCCCGTATCTCCAATCCAACGGTTGCTGCAGTCGAGGAAAAGATAGCTGCTTTGGAGGGTGGAGTTGGTGCATTATGTACTACTTCGGGACAAGCAGCTTCTTTAATAAGTATACTTAATATTATGAAAGCTGGAGACCACTTTATAAGTGTATCAACTATATACGGTGGAACTCTGAATCTATTTGCAGTAACCCTTAAAAAATTTGGTATTGAATGTACCTTTGTTAATGGAGATGCTTCCGAGGAGGATATTCAGAAAGAATTTAGACCCAGTACTAAGGCTGTCTTTGGAGAAACAATTGCTAACCCAGCTTTGGCGGTATTGGATATTGAGAAGTTTGCAAATATTGCTCATAAAAACGGTGTTCCCCTAATTGTAGACAATACCTTTGCTACCCCTATACTTTGTAGACCCTTTGAATTTGGTGCAGATATTGTAGTGCATTCCACAACAAAGTACATGGATGGACATGCTGTACAAGTAGGCGGAGTAATTGTGGATAGTGGAAATTTTGACTGGGATAATGGTAAATTCCCAGAGCTTACTGAACCAGATGAGTCTTATCATGGAGTTACTTACACGAAGGATTTTGAAAAATCTGCATACATAGTGAAAGCTAGAGTTCAGCTTATGAGGGATATGGGTACTTACCCAGCTGCCCATACTGCTTTCCTTTTAAATTTAGGTCTTGAGACACTAGCTGTTAGAATGGAAAAGCACTGTAGTAATGCTGAAAAAATAGCTTTGCATCTAAGCAAGAATAAAAATATCGAATTTGTAAATTATCCTGCATTAGAAGGAAATAAGTACTATGACCTTAAGCAAAAGTATTTACCTATGGGCTGTAGCGGAGTGATTTCCTTTTCAATTAATGGTGGGAGGGAAAATGCCATTAAGTTTATGGATAATCTTAAACTCGCTTCAAATGTAGTGCACGTTGCCGATATTCGTACCTGTGTACTTCATCCTGCCAGTGCTACCCATAGACAGCTTAGCGATGAACAATTAATAGGAGCTGGAATAACTCCTGGGCTAATTAGACTTTCTGTTGGACTTGAAAATGTTGATGATATAATCGAGGATATAGACCAGGCATTAGATAAAGCATTTGGATAATTAGTATTATTTATCCTTGTCTTATGTACAGTTACTTGTTTTATTTCCAAAATAAAATAAATGCGTTTAATTATGAGTCTTTAACTCTTAATCAACGCATTTATTTTATTATTTATTTCAAATGATTAACCGCTCCTGTAGGAACCTCTCCATTAATTGCACTTATTAATTGTTCAGCTGTAGAAAGAGCTAATTTTTCACGGGCTTCTACTGTTCCTGTACCAATATGAGGCGTAAATACTGTCTTTTCCCTTTGTTCTAGTAAACTTTCTGGGATATATTTAGGATGTTCTGGTATAAGTTTATCCTCAAATTCAAAAACATCTGATGCATATCCCCAAATAGAACCTTCATTTAAAGCTTTGCTAATAGCAGTTTCATCTACAATTGATCCACGACAAATATTTATTAATATACTATCTTTTTTCATTATATTTATACGATTTTCATCAATTAGATGATAATTCTCAGGCCGATAATCAACTGCAAGAATAATAAAATCATTTTGGGAAAGCAGTTCTTCAATACTCGAAATATATGTTAAACCATTCTGTTTCTCAAAATCTATTGATCTTACTACATCATAATAAGATATTTCTGTTTCAAATGCCTTTGCACGTTTTGCTATTGCTTTGCCTATTGCCCCTAATCCTATAATCCCCAGCTTTGAATGATGAAAATCTTTTCCAAGACAATTAGTTGCATGCCATCCCTTAAACTCTTTGGTACGGACATGATAATCCGATGGAATTATGTTTCTACATAATGTTAATAATAATGCAATAGCTAGATCTGCAGTTGAATCAGTTAATGAACTAGGATTAACTGTTACTATTATATTATTTCTATTACAAGCTTCCATGTCAATATTATCATATCCTTTTCCAAAACTACTAATTACTTTTAATTTAGGACACTCTTTAATAATTTCTTCACTAATTGTATCTGATACAAATATTACTAAAGCTTCTGCATCCTTTGCGCGCCTAATAAACTCTTGGTGTTCAATGGGTTCTATTGAATTATTATAATCAACATCACAATATTCCTGTATTAACTTTATTCCTGCTTCAGGCATCCACTGAGATATAAACACTTTAGGTCTTTTCATTATCCATTTACCTTCCCTTCAATTAACCTTTTACGAATTATATTGCCAAACCCATCTACCAATTGAACTAGAATAAAAATCACTAGTAAAATTGCAAAAACATTTTTATATTGCATTATCCTTAGTGAGGCCATTAATTGAAATCCTACACCACCTGCTCCTATTAATCCAACAACTGTAGAAGCACGGAAATTATATTCCCATCTATATAGTGAATAGTCAACTACATGGGCTAATATCTGAGGAATTATGCTGAAAACAATTATATGAAATTTAGAACCACCAACTGATTCAATTGCTTCATTTAATCCCACATCTACTTTTTCAATTGCCTCTGCATAAAACTTTCCTAACATTCCCACTGAATGAAATCCTAATGCAAAAATTCCAGGTAGAATACCAAATCCAAAGGTTGCAACAAAAATCACTCCCATAATTAATTCAGGTATAGCACGAAGTGCACTAAACAATCCTTTGACTGTCACTTGTATCGATTGATTAGGTGAAATATTTTTTGCAGCTAAGAAACTTAGTGGGAATGATATGATAACAGCTAATAATGTAGCCATTACGCTCATTGCCAATGTCTCAACAATTGGTTCTCCCAGGGTTGAAACAACTGTAAAATTAGGTGGGAGCATTTCTTTAATCATAGAGAATAAATTTACTAGTATATTACCAGAAGCAAGTTTTTCCCAGCTTACGACTAATGTATACATAAATGACCCTGCAAGTAGAATGCATCCTAAAACTATAATTATTATCCATTCCCATGGTATATTGATTTTCCTTTTCTTTATATTTGGGATTAATTTATATTCCATTACTTCATTTCCTCTAAATTAATTCCTAATATATTAACCATGTCACGGATAATGTCATAATCTTCATCAGTAATAGGTGCAAAACCATCTGCCTTCAATGCCTTTAATATATCTTTATCCTTCAAGTCAAAGAATGCACCTTTGATATCTTCTTGGATTTCAGTTGGAAGATCAGCACGCATTACCCATGGGTAATTAGGGTAAGGTTTAGAAATTTTTACTTCTTTTACTTTGTTAGAGCTGATAACGCCTTTTTCAATTAAAGAATCAAAAATTGGTTTGCTTAATCCTCCTGCTTGGGCGTTTCCATTCTGAACTGCCATAGCAACTGCATCGTGAGCACCAACAAATTGCTCTTCATAATCTTCTCCAGCAGTTAATCCACCTTGTGATTTTAGCATTTCTTTTGGAATCAAATGACTTGAAGTAGATGCTACATCTCCAAAAGCTACTATCTTCCCTTTAATATCTTCAAGATTGTTAATCCCAGTATCTGCACCTGCAATTACCACAGCATGATATGTAGGTTCTCCCTTATCTAGCTTTGCTGCAAAGGGTATAACACCATCCATTTTTTGTTTTAATAAAACATATGATAATGGTCCAAAATATCCAACATCAATGTGTCCTTTTCTCATAGATTCAATCATAGAGGAATAGTCAGTAGTTACTACTAATTCTATTTCTCTATTTAAGGTCTTCTCTAAATATTTTTTTAATGGTTCATTGTTTTTAATTACGGTAGCTGGTGATTCATCAGGTAATAAAGCTACAACTAACTTCTTATAACTATCTGTATTTTCAGTAGCTGTAGTTGTTGATTCATTTTTATTGTTTTCCATATTATCATTAGTAGCAGTCTGGTTTCCACATCCCGTCATTAATAATGATAGCAGACCTATAATTATCATAATAGTCATTAATTTTTTCATAATACAAAATGCCTCCTTTAATTTTTATACAATGTATTTATTATTGTTATTATATTGAACATACAATTCTATTCTTTTTTATTTCTATACTATCTTTAAACTTCACTGAAGATTTATCAAAAGAATCTCCATAAATAGTTCTTAAATCATTATCATTAATGTCACTTGAGTTTTTGTCAAATTGAATTTTACCTTCACTAATACCAATAATTCTTTGGCCGTATTTCTTAGCATACTCTAATTGATGTAAATTACAAAGAATTATAGTACCCATTTCTTGATTTATTTTTCGTATCAGTTCCATAATACCTTGCCCTGTTACTGGATCAAGACTTGCAACTGGCTCATCTGCTAAAATAATATCTGGATTCTGTACTAAAACTCGTGCAATACCTACTCGTTGTCTCTGCCCTCCGCTAAGCTTATCTACTCGTGTATGGATTTTATCAATTAACCCTACCATTTCAATAGCTTGCTCTGCCTTATCCTTTTCTTCCTTAGAAAAGAATATATTCCAAGGTGACTTATACCCAAGTCTTCCTATTAGCACATTTTGCATAACATTTAGATTACCAACTACATTGATATCTTGGAATATAAAGCCAACTCTTTTACGGATCTTATTTATATTTCTTTTGTTCACCTCCATTCCATTTATCGTGATTTTACCATCAGTAGGTACACATAAACCATTGATACATCTTAATAGTGTAGACTTACCTGCTCCACTAGATCCTAAAATAACAGTAAACTCACCCTTTTTAAGTTCAAAATCAATTTCCTTAAGCACTTGATTTTCCCCAAAATTCTTTCTAACTTTTTCAAGACATATCATAAATTCATCTCACCTCCTTTCCAACAATTAGAATGATATAATATAATTGTTAATCTAAGGTTAATTACATATTAAGATTTATTTAATGAAAATTAGAAGTTTTTATAATATATATAAGTAATTGCTTATAGGAGAAGTGATTATGATGAATCTAAGACATCTTAATATATTTAAAACCGTTGCCGAAGTAGGTAGTATGTCTAGAGCTGGGAAAATACTATACATGTCACAACCTGCAGTGAGTCAAACAATTATTGAATTAGAAGATCACTTGAATAGCAAGTTGTTCGAACGATCAAGCAGAAAATTATTTTTAACCTATTCTGGTCAAATCTTTTATGACTATACTCTTAAAATTCTAACTCTAGTTGATGAAGCCCAAAATTCACTAAAGGATATATCCAATGCTAGAAAAGGAAAAATCATACTAGGTGCTAGTACTACTATAGGTATTTATCTTGTTCCTAAAATCATAGCTGAATTTATGAAACAGTATCCTAGCATTGAAATTAAGTACATCATAGACAATACTCGTGTCATTGAACAAATGATTCTAGAGCATGAAATTGATGTTGGATTAGTTGAAGGGTCAAATTACTCAAAGGAAACTGTTCTTAAACATTTTTTAGATGATGAATTATATCTAATCTGTTCATCTGATCATAGGTGGGTAAAAAATGGACATTCTATTATAGAGCCTCAAGAAATTTCTTCACAGATGTTAATTCTCCGTGAAAAAGGAAGCGGTACAAGAGAAGTAATAGAAAAAGTTATGTCTAAGCATCATCTTTCTTACCATACTACTCATATTCTTAATAATACCGAAGCGATTAAATCAGCTGTTGAGGCAAACTTTGGTGTTGCATTTCTTTCTAGGATGTCAATACAAAAAGAAATTAAATCTAAAAAACTATTTGCATTTAAAGTTGAAAATATGAATTTAACAAGAGAATTTAATATTATTTATCATATCGATAAGTATAAGTCATCTGTCTTTGATACCTTTATCAATCATCTTAAAGCATATAAAAATCAATTGTACAAATTTTAGTTTTTTACAAAATCTCTTTGATGATCCATGTTCATTAACAAATCCTAGAACCCCATCCGTAGAAGACGTGAAAGCAATCTATGGATCTGCTTTTATGGCACAACAGCTAAGGATATATAATTTTTATATTAATTAATTCAAATAACAAAGGGCTATTAGAGAATCTCTAATAGCCCTTTGTTAAATTATTTATTTATAATACTTTTGCATTTCCTCTATAAACTAATCCTCTAATAGAGTCTACTGTTATTGTTTCTCCATCCTTCAGTTCTTTTAATGCATCAATTGCTCCCACTATCACAGGCTTATTTAAACTTAATCCTACTATAGCAGCATGGGATGAAAGACCACCTTCCTCCACAATTAGAGCTGAAGATTTTTCTATGAGTTCTATCATGTCTTTATCTGATGCTATACTTACTATTATATCTCCTGGCTGAAATTTTGATTCTAACTCAACCTTTGTTCTTCCTACACAAACTTTACCAGTTGCTGAGCTATTACCCACACCAGTACCTTTAATTAAAACTTCTCCAACTATATGAACTTTCAAAAGATTTGTAGACCCTGCTATTCCAACAGGTACTCCTGCAGTTATAACTACTAAATCTCCATCCCTAATATATCCATCTTTCTTTGCTTTTTTAATAGAAGCCTCGAATATTTCATCAGTCGAATTAAATTCATCAATCATCACCGGATATACGCCCCAGCTAAGTAGCATTCTTCTAAGTATTTTTTCTGATGTTGTAGCAGCAATTATAGGAGCCTTTGGTCTAAATTTTGATACCATCCTAGCCGTAAATCCAGAAGATGTAGCACTTATTATAGCTGAAGCACCTAATTCATGGGCTGTGCTACAAGTTGCATGACTTATTGCGTATGTAACACTTGATTCTTTAATTTCACTATTTTTTCTAAGCATAGCTCTAAAGTCTAATGATTCTTCAGTGGTCTTTGCTATATTAGCCATTGTTTTAACTGCTTCAATTGGATACTTCCCAGCTGCGGTTTCTCCTGAAAGCATAATTGCGTCTGTACCATCATATATAGCATTTGCAACATCAGTAACTTCTGCCCTAGTAGGTCTTGGATTTCTCATCATAGAATCTAACATTTGAGTTGCAGTAATAACGGGCTTGCCAGCTTGATTGCATTTTTTAATCATTATTTTTTGAGCCAAGGGCACCTCTTCGGTTGGTATTTCTACACCTAGATCTCCCCTTGCAACCATAATAGCATCAGATACTTCTATTATTTCATCGATATTTTCTACGCCCTCTTGATTCTCAATTTTAGAAATTATTTGTATATAATCTGCATTATTTCTTTCTAATATTCTCCTTATTTCATAAACATCTTCAGCTTTTCTTATAAAGGAAGCGGCTATGAAATCTATTCCATTTTTAATTCCAAATTCAATGTCACTAATATCTTTTTCAGTAATTGCTGGCAGGTTTATTTTAACTCCAGGTACATTAACACCTTTTTTATTTTTAATTGTTCCACCATTTTTAACAATACATTTAATATTCTTATTTTCTGATACATTTAAAACTTCAAGTTCAATTAAACCATCATCTATAAGTATTTTATCTCCCTTAGTAACATCAAATGGTAAATCCTTATAAGTAATATGACATCTAGTTTTATCGCCATCTATATCTTCAGTTGTTAGAGTAAACTCCTGACCTTCTACTAACTCTACTACCCCTTCAGTAAAGTTACCTGTTCTAATTTCAGGTCCCTTAGTATCAAGTAAGATAGCAACAGGTATTCCAAGCTCACTTCTTACTTCCTTAATCATATTAATTCTTTCCAAATGTTCTTGGTGATTTCCATGGGAGAAATTTAGTCTCGCAACATTTAGTCCGTTTTTTACCAGCCTAGAAAAGACTTCCTTTGCTTCACTTGCTGGTCCTATTGTACATACTATTTTAGTTTTTTTCATTATAGTCTCCTTTAAGTAAATAATATTTAATTAATCAGTTTAATATACCCTCTAGCTTAAAATAATGCTAGAGGGTATTATAAAATAGGGGGGATAATGCTATATTTATTAATTTTTATCTCAAATATACTTTATCTAACTAAACATGGTTTCTTATTATCAAATTTCCAGCCTGGAATCAAGTATTGCATTCCTACTGAATCATCTCTTGCACCTAGATTTTCTTTTATATATAACTCATTAGCTTTTTTAATCTGGTCCATATCAATATCAACACCTAATCCTGGCTTATCAGGTATTTGAATATGTCCATCCTTAATTTTAAATGGCTCTTTTGTTAACCTTTCTATTCCTTCCTGCCATATCCAGTGAGTATCTATAGCAGTTATTTCACCTGGTACAGCAGCTGCTACATGTGTAAACATAGCAAGTGATATATCAAAGTGATTATTAGAGTGTGAACCCCAAGTTAACCCAAATTCATTACACATTTGTCCAACTCTAACTGATCCAGCCATAGTCCAAAAATGTGGATCTGCCAATGGAATATCTACGGATTGTAATGCTACTGAATGCTGCATTTGTCTCCAGTCAGTTGCAACCATATTAGTTGCAGTTGGAAGACCTGTAGCTTTCTTAAATTCAGCCAATATTTCACGACCTGAGAATCCACCTTCAGCACCACATGGATCTTCACAATAAGCTAAAATACCATGCATATCCTTACATAATTCAATTGCATCCTTTAGAAGCCATCCTCCATTAGGATCTAGTGTGATTCTTGCATCAGGGAATCTTTTCTTTAATGCTTTAATGGCCTTTATTTCTTCCTTACCCTCTAAAACTCCACCTTTAAGTTTGAAGTCTGAAAATCCATATAACTCTTTAGAAGCTTCTGCTAATTTAACAATTGCTTCTGGGGTCATAGCTTCTTCATGACGTACCTTATACCACTCATTCTGAGCATTTTTATCTCTATAATATGGTAAATCTGTTTTATCTGGGTCAGCAATATAGAATAGATACCCAAGCATCTTAACTGCATCTCTTTGTTGACCATCTCCTAATAAAGCTGCTACTGGAACATCTAAAAATTTTCCTAATAGGTCTAATAAAGCAGCTTCGATAGCAGTTACTACATGTATAGTAGTTCTTAAGTCAAATGTCTGTAGTCCACGTCCACCTGCGTCTCTATCACTAAAAGCTTTCTGTACTACATTCATAATATTCTTATAGTTTCCAATTGACTGTCCAATAACATATTCCTTTGCATCTTCTAATGTCTTACGAATTTTTTCTCCACCTGGAATTTCACCAACACCAGTATTTCCAGTACTATCTTTCATAATCACAATATTTCTTGTGAAATAAGGTGCATGTGCGCCACTTAGGTTTAATAGCATACTATCTTTTCCTGCAACTGGTATAACCTGCATTTCTACTATTTTTGGTGTATTTCCCATATTATCTTGCTCCTTGTCTCAATAATATTTATATTAATTATCTTGTTACTTCAATGTTTGCTAACTTTTCATAGAACTTCACAATACTAGAGTGGTCTTCTACTCCAGATCCATCTATCTTAATTGCTTGCATTATTTCCATTACCTGTGCAGCTAATGGAAGTGGCACTCCAACACCATGAGAAGTTTCCATTGCATTATTTAAGTCCTTTATGTGTAAATCAATTCTAAATCCTGGATCAAAAGTTCTATCCATCATCATAGGTGCCTTTGCATCCATTACTGTGCTTCCAGCAAGTCCACCTCTTATTGCTTGGAATACTAGGTCTGGGCTAACACCTGCTTTTTTTGCAAGTACTAATGCTTCTGAAACAGCTGCTATATTAAGTGCAACTACTATTTGATTACAAAGCTTAGTAGTATTTCCAGCACCACTATCACCAACATATACTACAGAACCTGCCATAACCTTCATAACATCATAGTACTTATCAAAAACTTCCTTCTTACCACCTACCATAACTGCTAGAGTACCATCGATCGCCTTAGGTTCTCCACCACTTACTGGTGCATCAAGAAAATCAACATCTTTCTTTGCTAATTCTCCATAAACTTCTTGACTTACTAATGGTGCTATTGAACTCATATCAATAACAACTGATCCTGGTTTAGCTCCTTCTATTACTCCACCTTCGCCAAGAACTACTGCCTTAACATGTGGTGAATTTGGAAGCATTGTGATAATTAAGTCAGTTTTACTTGCAACATCTGCACTAGATGTTCCTTTTTCTGCACCTAATTCAGCTAATTCTGCCATAGGTCCTTCATTTCTATCATATACCACAAGGTCATGCCCTGCCTTTACTAAATTCTTTGCCATTGGCTTACCCATTATTCCTAGTCCTATAAAACCTATTTTCATCTTTAATCCTCTCCTTATTTATATTATTTTCTTTATTATTTACATAGCAAAACTACTATGTCATTAACATTTGTTCCTGTTGATCCAAGTATAAGTAAATCTCCACTGCCCTTTAGAGCATTGTAAGAGTCATTATTATCTAAATATACTTCAGGTAGTATATTAGCTAACCTCATACGTTCAACTGTTGATCCATCAACAATTCCACCAGCTGCATCTGTTGGTCCATCTGTTCCATCGGACCCTACTGAAAAGATTACTACATCCTCAAGGCCTTCTATTCCCATGGCGGCAGATAGAGCTAATTCTTGGTTCCTTCCACCTTTTCCATTACCTGCTATTCGTACTAGGGTTTCTCCACCAGCAATAATTGCACAAGGGGGCTTTAATAAAGTACCATTGGAGTTATTTTCCTTGATTTCTCTTGCTATTGCAGCCATAAATTTCCCTGCATCCTTTGCCTCACAATCTAGTGTAGATGTAAGAATTAATGGTTTGTATCCAAGTTTTTCTGCACTTTTTTCAGCAGCCTTACATAATACACTAACACTTCCTGTAATAATTGTTTCACAATTTCCAACAGCTTTGGGAGTTTCAATATTCAAAACATCCTTAAGATGATCGCTTATTTCCAATTTATATCTATCAATTATGGCCAATGCTTCCTCTGAAGTAGAACTGTCTGGATATGCTGGTCCTGAAGCAATTGAGTCTAGTCTATCTCCTAAAACATCCGATAAAACAATAGAGTATATATTTGTTTTTCCACATTTCGAAGCAAATCTTCCACCCTTAACTGCCGAAAGGTGTTTTCTTATTGTATTGATTTCAACAATGTCCGCACCACAAGCTAAAAGCTGATTGGTAACATCCATTATATCTTCAAGTGTTACACCTTCCATTGGTTTTTCAAATAGAGCTGATCCTCCTCCAGAGATTAAAAATATCACATTATCATTTTGGTGGAGATCTTGGACTAATTCTAAAGCCTTCATTGCTCCCTTTATAGAGTTTTCATCGGGTATTGGATGACCTGCTTCAATTATTTCAAAGCCCTCAATATCTCCATTGGAATGATCATATTTAGTAACTACAAGTCCCTTAGAAATCTTATCTCCAAGGACGCTTTTTGTTGCATCAGCCATATTCCAAGCTGCTTTACCAATAGCTATAACTACTATATTTCCAGTAAATCTCTTTCCTCTCAATGCATTCATTACAGCAGTTTGTGGCAATACTTCTTCTATTGATTCCTCTATTATTGTTAGAGCATCTTCCCTTATTGCATTCATATGCTTAACAGACCTTATCACTGCTCTTTACCCCCACACTTAATACTATAGTTATGCTACTTATTTTCTAAAAACTATTTAATAAGTTCTAGGTCAATTAAAACTTTTTTAATTGCCTCAAGTCTTTCCTGTGTACAATGCTCAATTGGTTTTACTGGATCACCTACATTTATACCCATTAAGTTTAGACAATCTTTCATCACAACAGGAAAACTGCCATAACTATAGGTATTTCTTAATGGAATTAATTTGTATTGTGCTTCCATCGCTCCTGCATAATCACCAGCCATATATTTTTCATATATATCTACTACTAGTTTTGGCGCTACATTAGCTGTTCCTGCAACACATCCTACTCCACCATGCATTAAAGTTCCATAGATATAGTAGTCAATTCCACTAAGCACTTTAAAATTATCATTATCTTTTGTAGCGTCTATATATTGAATAGTTTGGGCAAAATCCATGGAGGTATTCTTAATCCCTATGATATTATCTATCTTAGCCAGCTTTTCTAATAAAGAAACAGATATATTATTGGTGGTCTTTCCTGGATTATTGTATAAAAGAACTGGAAGCTTAGTCGAATCAGCAATTGCTTTAAAGTGATTATACATTTCTTCTTCATTAGGTTGTATAAACATAGGAGCTAATACTGATATTGCATCTGCACCTACATCTTCTGCCATTTTAGCTAGCTTGATACATTCCTTAGTAGTAATAGCACTGGCTCCAGCATAAACTGGCACTCTTCCATTTACATGCTTCACGGTAATTTCTACTGCTTTTTTCTGATTCTCAAAGTCTAATGCATAAAACTCTCCATTGCTCCCAAGCACAAAGACACCATGTACTCCACCATCAATAACGTGATCTATTACATTTTTAAGGCCTTCTTCATCCACATTTTCATCTGAATCTACTGGTGTAATAATGGGAGGAATAACTCCTTTTAAATCCTCAATTTTAAACATAAGCTCCTCCTAACTAATTATCTATTTTTTTATTATTTCATAATATGAAATATTATTTTCATTTTTAAGTCTTTTATTAAGTTACAGGTGCTGGATTAAATAAGCATAGAGCATTTTCAATTCCCCAATGGTCAGCCCAAGTTTTTTTCTTACCACTGGCAACTTCTAAAATCAACTCGAAAATTTGCTGTCCAACTTCCTCAATCGTAGACTCTCCTGTAGCAATCTTACCTGCATCTACATCTATTAAATTATTCCATTTATTTTTCAGTTCCGTTCTGCTAGATACTTTAATAACAGGAGCCATAGCCAAACCATATGGGGTTCCTCGTCCGGTAGTAAATACTTGCAAATTAATACCTGAAGCTAATTGCAGAGTTCCACATACAAAATCACTTGCTGGAGTTGCAGCATATACTAATCCTTTAGTCTTTACCTTTTCTCCTGGTGACAGAACATCTGCTATAGGTGATGTACCAGATTTTGCGATTGAACCGAGTGCTTTCTCAACAATATTTGCAAGACCACCCTTTTTATTTCCTGGAGCAGGGTTCGCATCTCTATCTACTTTCCCTAAGTCTAAATAGTTATCATACCAAATCATTTCATCCTTTAATCTTTGACCTACCTCTTCATTAACCGCCCTCGGAGTTAAAAGATGTATGCCATCTCTTACTTCTGAAACCTCTGAAAACAATACTGTTGCTCCTACTCTCACTAGTAGATCTGCTGCATATCCAACTGCCGGGTTGGAAGTAATACCTGAGAATGCATCACTTCCCCCACACTGTAAACCAATTACAAGGTCTGATGCAGGACATACTTCACGTACCCTTTTATTTAACCGTTCCAAACATCTTTTCGCTTTATCAATTATTGATTTAATCATGTTTTCAAATCCAGCTTCTTCTTGAAGTATTACGACATTATCTGGATTTACTTCATCAAACAACATATCTGGAGGCAATTTTTCACAGCCCAACCCAACTACTATCATCTCTCCTCCAAAATTAGGATGGGTAGTTAGATTTTTCAAAGTTCGAATAGGTACCTTTGCTTCTGGAGCATTTATGGCTACACCACATCCATAGTTGTGATTTATAGGCATAACACCATCTACATTCGGATAATTAGGCAATAGTTCATTTTTAATTTTATCTATCGCTATATTTAGTACACCTTCTACACATTGAACACATGTCATAATACCTAATAAGTTTTTTGTACCAACACTACCGTCACTGTTTCGATAGCCTAAAAATGTATATCCTTCCAGTGGTTCTAAAGGCTCTGATGTTTTTGTAGCAACTGGTAGTTTTTTAAGTGCTGGAGCCTTAGGCAAGACTACCTTATGCTCATTAACCCAAGATCCCTTTGGGATATCTTCCTTTGCATAACCAATAACTTCACCATACCTAATAACTTCATCCCCTTGTTTGAAATCAACTAAGGAAATTTTATGACTTTGAGGAATATGTTCAATAGCAACTAAATTATCGGAAACTTTTGTACCGGGCTTTATCCCTTCTTCATTTACTACAATTTCTACATTATCCTTGGGATTTACCTTTATTAATAACGGCTTTTTAAGATTTGAACTTTTCATATTAGCCTCCCATATCTAATCTAATAGAATAGCTTATTATATTATTAAATAAATAGTTTAATACTTAAATTTCTAACCTCATCGTTATAACAGTTATATCTATTACATAAAAGTATATATGATTCAGTTCTCTTTTATAATGTTATTACTATACCAAATTTAGCCAACCTATTGTATCTATTGCACAATGTGAATGTTCATCTAAATAGCACATTTTCGAGAATTATAGATTGAGTATCCTATAGATATAATAATTAGTACCCATAATACTAAAGCAATTGGGCTTTTAGTAAAGAATATAGTTAATGTTCCAAAGGACTCTAAACTCTTTACGAAATATACTTCTGCAGATTGACCTAAAATAAATCCAATCAAAAATGGAGGTATCTGTAATCCTAGCTTTACACCTACATATCCAAATAATCCAAATAGCAGTAGCGTCCATACATCAAACATAATTCCATAATTAATAGCATAAGATCCAATTACACACATTATTATAATAATCGGATATAATATATATTTGGGTACATAAACTACTTTTGATATGGTTTTAATTGAAAAGAACATAAATAAGAACATAGCAATATTTGCAATTAGTAGTGAGAATATCATACTATTCCAAACATCTGGATTGTTTCCAATGAACAAAGGTCCTACCTGTATACCTTGTAATGTAAAGGCCCCTATTAAAACTGCTGTTGTACTATCTCCTGGTATCCCCAAAGATAATAATGGAATTAAGGCTCCTCCTGTTAAGCCGTTATTAGCTGCTTCTGATGCTATAATTCCTGCTGGCTCTCCTGATCCAAAATTACAATCTTTTGAAAAACTTTTCGCCTGTGAATAGGATAGTATAGAAGCTGCACTTCCTCCAACACCTGGAAGCATTCCTACAAATGTTCCTATAGAAGATGAGCGGATCAGATTAATAAACTCTCCCTTAAAAACACTGAATTTGAATTTTTTCTGCTTACTTAGATCAATCTTGTCAAAATTGTTTTCCTTCATTCCTAATTCAGCTTCTTGAATAATGGTTGAAATAGCAAATAAACCAATTAATACTGGAAGTAATGAAAATCCATTTTTAAGTATACCCTCTAATGCATCAGGAACTAATCTTATTTTTCCATTCCCTCCACTTGATATGCTATATGTTCCAATTAAACTCACTAGGATTCCCAATGTTCCACTAAATAGTCCAACAAGCATACTCCCTTTAGATAGGGCAGCTATTACAGTTAAAGCAAATAAAATTATTAGAAACTTCTCAACATAAGAGAATTTAATAGCTAAATCTGCTAACATTGGTGCAAATAACGCTAAAACTACGATACTAAAAATTCCTCCAATAAGTGAGGCAACAATTCCTATTTTTAAAGCTCTTGCTCCTTCTCCCCTTTGGGTCATGGGATATCCATCAAAGGTTGTAGTAATAGATGATGGTGTACCAGGGATATTCAGTAATATAGCAGGTACCAATCCACCAGAGATTCCTCCCACATATAATCCAATTAAAAGTCCTAAGGACTCGTAAATATCAAAGGCATATGTTATAGGTAAGAATACAGCTACCGCCATCGTTGCGGTCATTCCCGGTATAGCACCAAAAACAATTCCTCCCATTACTCCAATTGCTATCAGTACAAAGACCATTGGAGATAATAATTCCAAAAATTCCATTCTTTTTTCCTCCTATTCCTACGGCAATGTAATATGAAATAAATAGCCGAATATAAACCATGCTAACGCAGGTGTAATTACTGAATTTAAAGTAATAGCAATCATTTTTCTTTTTGTGGATTTACCAATAAACAACAATGAAATTGCAAACATAAAAACTATAGATGTGAAAAGAAAACCATATCCCATATTCGGAAATAAACTTCCAACATACTCCATCAATTTAAAATAAATCATAATTATTGCTATAGTCGAAAACAATTTAACTTTATCATAGTTTTCTTCAAAAAAGCTAAATTTATCTCCATTCTTAATTTCTTTAATTTTACGTGGCAAATGCATAACTGCAATAACAATAAGCAAAAGTACTAAAATCCCTATAATAATTCTTGGAAAAAACAAATGGGATTGTTCAAAATCTATCTCAATACTAGTTAAAGCTGCATACAACTTTAAAACCTCCCTTAGCATTTTAACATGATGATAAGCACAATATCGTACTTATCATCATGTTTATAAATTCAAACTATTAAATTACTTTTTTATTACTTCTTTAAAGACTTAATAATTTTGTCATATGAACTTACTTTGTCCTTTAAGTATGCATTTGCTTCTTCAACATTTTTATAGTTTGGAATGAAGAAAGCATCTTTCATTTCTTTTGTTAAAGCTTCATCTTCAAAAGCCTTAGCCAAAGCTTCATCATATAGCTTTACTATCTCAGGATCAGTATCTTTATTGAATAATACGAAGAATTCCTTATCAAATACAAAGTTTTTTGATCCATCTTGTGTTACAGATACATTTGGTTCTGCATATTGTAATAATTCTTCTCTTGTAGTATCACCAAATCCTGATTCATTAGCTTGCTCAAGTGTTGATTTTCTAGCAGTTAACCATATAAACTTCATAGCTTTTTGATCATCGGCTGGCAAATGATTATATTGTTCATTTGCTTGAACAGAAGAGTTGATTACATCTGCTTGCCCATCAAATAATAATTGATTTTTATCGGATTGAGATCCAGTGTTTACAGCCACTAAATTTTCTTCTTTACCAGGATAATTAATCTTAATGGCATTCTTCATGGCACTATATCCAATTTCTGATACCCCACCTGGTTGAATAGCAACTCTTACTGTTTCTCCGTTTCCAACAGCTTCAATAACATCTTCTGCTGTATTATATTTTGAATCCTTTGCTGCTGAAAAAGCATTACCTGGATTGATCGCTACAGTTGGTCCAACCTTATAATCTGCGAAAATATCTGTATATCCTTCTTTACCATATAAATAACCTAAGTATGCCATATCATGGAAAATCATGATTGTACTACCATCATTAATTCTTTTAATTGCATCAAATCCGTTTGATGCTCCAACGGCATCAACTTTAAGGTTTTTATCAAGAACTTCTCCTAACTTCTTTGCAACTATACTTGATGATTGATAAGTATCTCCACCTGTAGATGTAGAACCAATTACTACTCTAATATTTGGAGTTTTAATTAATTCATCTGCTCTATCTTGTATCGATTGCTCAGCACCATCTGTACTTGGTTCATTTGTAGCTCCATTATCTCCTCCATCTTGTGAACATCCTGCAAATACTCCTACTACAAGTGCAAGTACCATCACAAAACTTAAAAAACGTTTAGCCCCTATCATTAAATTACCTCCCATTAATATAATTTTTTTCTATGTTACAAGCTTTAATATTTGTAAAGTTCTATAATTCAACTATGAAATATATTAAAGCCTTCACATCATAATTTTTTACTTCAAATCATTTTAGAAATTATTATTATTTTCTAATTTAGTTAAATATTTGAAGTAATTAGAAACGCTACATTAATATTAAGAAATAAATCATATAAGATTTAGTTGGTTGTTATTATTTAATCTAAACACTCTAAAATATTTATTTGCAAAAGTGCCTTTTTTATTCGCAAATTCTTACAATCTTATATTTACTTAATATGAAATGAAACGTTTTCCTCTTGTTAAATTAATGTTAACATAAATATAAATTTAACAACATGTTTCGAATGTATCAAAAAAAAGGGAATCACTGTACATAATGTACAGCGATTCCCTTTTCAAAGAAATATATGTTATCTATTCTATTTATTACCAAAATAATAAGCTAATTCGTTTAAGAATTCTCTATCAGCAGCATTTGCTATAGGATTTATATTTAAAGCATCCTTAATTTTATTTAATCTAAAAAGAACTGTATTTCTATGAATATACAATGCTTTGGAAGTATTTACCACATTATAGTTATTTTCACTTAAGGATTTTATAGTTTCATAAATCATTGTTTTATCTTCTTCGTTAAAAATCGAATCATATATACTGAAAATATTATCGTAGACTTTAATAGTAACAATATTTCTATAGTAATCTAAAATATTATCATTAAAAAAATATATACCCTCTTTCTTCTTCACTCTTAACGCTAATTGTTGAGCATGAGAATACGAAATCCTATATTTACTTATATCATTCTGTAATGACCCTACAAAAAAACTAAATTTATTAGCATTATAGTCCTCTGGAATACTTTCTAAAAAGTATTTCAAGTATTTCTCTATTGTATATCTATATTCTTTAATGGCTTCTGTAAAGTCTGAGTTTACAACCTTGAATATAATAACGTCATTATTTCTTGCTGTTGTTATAATATCTTGACTTGAATATCCCTCCACATGCCTCAATACTCTTAAAAGTTTTTTATAATTATATTCTGGAGGATGTTTTATAATAATAGGAACTCTCAGTAAATCTTTTTTAAGATCAAGTTCGTTAAGCCAACTATCTACTTCTAGTAGATCAACATTTTCTTCAAAAAGTAAATAATATAATAACTGATCTGCTTTATCCCTTCTGAAACGTTTACTTTCCATTTGGAGTTCATACTCTAACATTGTTTCCATGGAGGTTTTTACTAATCCAGCGAATGCATGTACAGTATCAGGATCGCCGGATACACATATTACACCTACACGCCTATCTTTATATTCAATAAACATGTTAATCCCAGGTTTAGTACCTAAATATTTTTTACATTCCTTTACAACACCTGTATCCAATGTTCCATTGAGCATTTCATAGGCAACTTCATGGAAAGTACCCACTCTTGCAGGATCTTTACTAGCAATAATAATCCCTTTATCATTCATAATATTAATATTATACTCAAAATTCTTTGCTGTTTTTTCGATAAACTTCTGTGCTAATGTAGGTCCTAAAATTGACATGTATTACTCCCCCTATAAAGCATCCGATTTTTATTCTTTTATAAGTAATTGTTGTATATCAAGTTTAACAACAGTAATTTAGGATGTCAATTTGTAATATCTGATGCATCTAACAATTTACTAATAACTCACTCCCTTAATACCTTAATTTTAGTCATAATCTATTTAATGGCAATCAGTTCTTTCAATTTACATATTTGTATTATAACACATATAATTTGTAAGTATTTATAACTTATGTAAAATAGGTCGAGTTTGTAAATATATATCTAAATCTTCGTTATATCCCTTTGTAATGACATCTTTAAGTATTTTGGATAAAACCATATTATATACCATCCCGTTATCTCCATATCCCATTAGCAAATAACAGTTTGGAAGTCCATCATAAATTCCTAGAATAGGTAATCCATCATGGGTTCCACCATAGTAAGCAGATAAATAAAATTCTGGGTAAACTTTAATATCAGGAAAAAGTTTATTGAATTCATAAATTAGTTTATCCTTTTTATTTATGAGTTTTGAATCTCTTTGCTCAACATATTTTGTGTTTTCATCCAATCCACCAATAATAATTCTATTATCGGCTGTGGTTCTCATATATACGTAGGGTCTTGCAGTTTCCCAAATTAGAGTCCTATTATACCATGATGTAAAATCCTCCACTGGATTTGTTATGACTGCATAGGAACTTACAATCGTAGCATTCTTTTCCCTCTTAAAATCAAGGCATTCATATCCAGCTGCAATTATCACATGTCGTGCTTTGATTGCATGTCCCTTTGTTGTAAAATAGGTTATTGCTTTTTCTTCTATATCTCTTCCCTTAATTTCAGTTTCCTCAAAAACTCGGATTCCTTTATTATTAAGCTCTTGAATCAAACCAACGGTAAATTTATATGGATTTAGTTCTCCATCGTTTTTGAAGTAGATTGCACCATTTTTTTTAAAAGGATAAAGATTTTTAATTTCATTTTCGTATAATAATTCTACTTCAAAACCATGTTTATCCAAAAAAGAATATTCTTTTTCAATATCTTTTATATCTTCTTTATAGCTTGTATAATAAAGACTATCTCTTAGGGTGAAATCTGGATCAATACCAAGGGATTTAGAGAGATTTTCTATTTCAATCATAGCCTCTTTACATAATTTAAGATGACGAGCAGCATTTTCTTCACCAAAGCTATTAATTAATTGAGTGAAGGTTTTTTCTCCCAGGTATTGGATAAGGGCAGTATTTGTACATGTACTCCCATATCCAATCCTTCGTTTATCTATAATAACAATATCAAGTCCAGTGTCCGCTAAATAATGGGCACACATGGCTCCAGAACTACCACCACCAATAATTAAAACATCACATTCAATATTTTCTTCAAGGTTGTTATATGTTGGAGGATTTAATAGTGTTGTTGGCCAATATAATTTACCGGTTTGTAGATCCATTTGATTTAATCACCTTTCTATAAAATAAAATATGCTTTAGTAGTATTTCCATCGAAATAATAAATATGTTGTGATTATCTAGTTACATACGGTAATTATATTTGATATTTTTTCGCATTTATTAAATAAAAAAATCCAGAAAACTTATATCTGGATTCTAGAATTTATAACAATTTCCTTATTTTCACTCTTTTACTTCTTGTCCTATTTTTAAATATTTTACTTTACATTAAATTTACTCTTAATTACCCTTATCGCAGTTTCAATCGATGAATTATCTCCAAATATACCTATTAATGTTACATGTTGAGGACATACCCCCATAATTTCACATACCTGAACATTAGAAGCCTTTGATGCAACATCAGAGGCAGTAATAATATCTGCAAGCTGAGCCTGTACTAACCCTATTGAATTAAATTTTCCTTCCTCTAGCTCTTTTTGTATTTTCTCATTACGAATTCTTTGTATTAAAATTTCAATAGTTCCCTTTGAAGGACTGTTTATAATTTGAATATTCATTTCTTTTCCCCCTTAATATCTAGCGGTATTGTCAAAAGTTTTCATATACTTTTAACTTTAACCCTTTGATTTTACTGTGTTTTATAAAAATAACTTGCTACCCCCCTCTTTTTGAGGTAAATTGTAATTGCCAAATATACAAT
>JAALLQ010000032.1_pt1 | contig 51140 bp, 45 predicted proteins | sample 7245921 | NCBI WGS metagenome assembly JAALLQ01 (sample SAMN13049200, study PRJNA578106) | oil field metagenome | isolation source: filtered produced water from oil reservoir B7 | place: USA:offshore Texas | collected 2016 | reverse complement strand
AAATTAGTGGATGAAGCAAGAGAGTTAGAAAAATCAACAGATGGTGTAAGTAGAAAACCACACCATCCAGAAGGACAAATATTAAGTAAAAAAGAGTTAATGGAAAAACCAGAATAATTTCTTTTAGTTTTTGACTTATTTTTAGTATATTTTATTTAATCGGAGCGAACGAAGTGAGCGAAGAGCTACAAAAACCGTTAGGTTTTTGTTTAATCTCTTTTTATTTCTTTTTTTTCGTTCTACCAGTTATTCGATAATTTATATAATATTATATTCAATTAAACTTAAATTAAATTTTATTTAAAAAATTCATTAAAATGGTAGAACTGATTAAATATAATATAGCATACTATCACATAAAATTGCAGAACGACTATATTTATGGTGAGATTGTGATTTTGGGAATAGATATCGGTTCAACAACTACAAAAATGGTTTTAATGGACGATAAAAACATAGTTGATTATATTGTAAGAAATATCGGGGTTATCGTGGAAGAAGAGGATGTTTTAAAAATGGTTGAGGAATTCAATGAAAAATACGATATAGATAAAATAGTTGCCACAGGATATGGGAGGCATAAAATATCCTTTGCAGATAAAATAGTTCCAGAAGTTATAGCCTTAGGAAAAGGGGCAAATTACTTTTTTAAAGAAGCTGAAGGAGTTATAGATATTGGTGGGCAGGATAGCAAGGTTATAAAGATGGACCACGATGGAAATGTGATTGATTTCATACTTTCAGACAAATGTGCCGCTGGAACTGGTAAATTTTTAGAAAAATGTATTGATATACTTAAAATAGACGACGATTTAAACAAATATAAATCAGATGATATTGCAAAAATCTCGTCCATGTGTGCAGTCTTTGCAGAAAGTGAGATAATATCTTTGTTATCTAAAAAAACACCAAAAGAGGATATTTTAATGGGTGTTTATGAGAGCATATCCAATAGGATTGTTCCGATGGCAAACAAGATGAAGATGAATAATATAGTTTTTAGTGGAGGGGTTGCCAAAAATTCTGTTTTGATAGAGGTTTTAGAAAATAAGTTAAATAAAAAATTACTGGTTCCAGAAGAACCCCAAATAGTATGCTGTGTTGGAGCTTGTTTGATGATTTAATTATATTTAACCATTGAATGAAAAGGAAAAAGAAGGAAAAACACATTAAAATTTATTTATTTTTTTATTAACCGTATTGTCATTAAAAAATCTAATAAAAACATTTATATTTTATAAATAACGGTATATAAATTAGTTTTTAAGTATAATTAATCAGAATATTAAAAAATCTAATAACAAAGTGCTTATTAAGTATGGTGAAACGATGAGTGACCTGAACGCTATAAATGAATTAAACGAAGCATTTGCAAATAGAAAAGACCAGCTCTACAAACAAAAAGAAGAAGGAAGAAAAGTATTTGGTCTTTTTTGCTCATTTGTGCCAACTGAATTAATTTTAGCCGCCAATGGAATCCCTGTAGGATTATGCGGAGGTAAAGACACAACAATTCCTGCTGCAGAAGAGGATTTACCAAGAAATATCTGCCCGTTAATAAAATCATCCTATGGATTCAAAAAAACAAAATCCTGTCCATACTTTGAAGCTGCAGATGTTGTTATTGGAGAAACCACCTGTGATGGAAAAAAGAAAATGTTCGAGCTCATGGAAAAAATGGTTCCAATGCATATAATGCAACTACCACACTTCAGAGATGAAAGATCAGCTAAACTTTGGTTAAACGAAGTTGAAGATCTTAAAAAAATGATTGAAGAAACCACAGGAAACGAAATTACCGAAGAAAAACTTAAGGAAGCAATAGACAAAGTAAATGAAATGAGAAAATTACTCTACAAGACCTATGAACTAAGGGCTAAAACACCAACACCAATTAAAGGTACCGAAGCATTAAAATTATTCCAATTGGCATACTTACTCGATATCGATACTTTAATACCTATCTTTGAGAAGTTGGTAAAAGAGTTGGAAGAAAAAGTTGAGAAAGGGGAAGGTTACGAAGGAAAAAGAATTTTGATATCTGGCTGCCCAATGGTTGCAGGTAACACAAAAATTGTTGATTTAATAGAGGAAGTTGGCGGAGTTGTTGTAGGCGAAGAAAGCTGTACTGGAACAAGACAGTTTGAAAACTTAGTTGAAGGCTACGATTTAGAAAAATTGGCTGAAAGATACTTTAAAATACCATGTGCATGTGTATTCAAAAACGATGATAGAATTAAAAGAATAAAAGAGCTCGTAAAAGAGCAGAACGCCGATGGTGTAGTTTACTACACATTACAATACTGCCACACATTTAACGTGGAAGGGGCAAGAGTTGAAGAAGAACTTAAAAAAGAAGGTATTCCAATCATTAGGATTGAAACCGATTATTCAGAAAACGATAAGGAACAGTTAAAAACAAGATTAGAAGCATTTATTGAAATGATTTAATTCTCTTTATTTTATTTTTTTATCATATTTTTTATTTTACAAAAAAGGCGATATTGTGAAAAAAATTAGTGTATTTACCGGAATATTAATTGTATGTTCCATGCTACTTCTAAGTGGTTGTGTGGGAACATCAGCTGACCAGAATGCCGATAATAACAAAATAACAATAAGTATGGCTGGAGGGACTGGTTGATATAGGAATGGCTGGAAGGGATTTAAAATCCGAAGAAAAGGAAAAATATCCTGATTTAATTGTTTATAAAATCGGCATTGACGGTGTGGCAATTGTAGTCAATCCGTCAAATCCATTAAACGATTTATCAAAAGATCAGTTAAAAAAGATATTTGCAGGGGAAATTACTAACTGGAAGGATGTCGGAGGAAATGATGCTCCAATAAATATATACACAAGGGATGAAATGAGTGGAACAAGAGATACTTTTTGGAAACAGGCTCTTGATAAGGGAACTATTACCGATAAATCTGTTGTAGTTGCATCAAATGGGGAAATGAAAACAAAAATTTCCACAGATGAAAATGGAATTGGTTATATATCTATAGGATATGTGGATAAATCAGTTAAAGCCATTAAACTGGATGGAATAGAACCAAGTCAAGAAAATGTCAAAAAAGGTATCTATACAGTATATCGACCTTTGAATTTAATAACCAATGGGGAACCAGATGGAATTGTTAAAGAATACATTAACTATATATTAAGCCCTGATGGTCAAAAAATCGTTAAAGATAAAGGATTTCTACCTGTAAGATAAGTATTTTCTTTTTTATATTTTAATTATTATATATTGTTAACATATCTATTTTAAAAATATATTATATCATATCCATATTATGATTTTTTATTTCTTTTTATAAGGTGAAACTGTGAAAATAGCTTCATTATATTCTGGTGGTAAAGATTCTGCCTATGCACTTCTATGGGCTTTAAATCAAGGTTGGGATGTTGAATATATTGTTAATGTAGTTTCAAAGAACAAAGAAAGCTATATGTTCCATATCCCAAATGTGGAACTAACCGATTTAGTTTCTGAAAGTGCAGGAATTCCAATGGTTAAAGTAATTACAAAAGGAGAAAAAGAAAAAGAGATATTGGATTTGAAAAAAGCCTTAGAAAAATTAGATATTGACGGGGTTGTAAGCGGAGCTCTGGCAAGTGAGTACCAGAGAACAAGGATAGATCACATCTGTGAAGAAATTGGTATAAAATCCTTTGCCCCACTTTGGCATAAAGATCAGGAGTTAATATTGCGAGATTCTTCAAAATTCTTTGATTTTAGAGTTGTAAGTGTGGCAGCTTACGGTTTAGGTAAAGAATGGTTAGGCAAGAGAATCACCGAAGAAAATATAGAAAAACTCCTTAAAATAATGGAAAAATATAGGATAAATAGAGCATTTGAAGGCGGAGAAGCTGAAACCTTCGTATTTGATGCCCCATTCTTTAGAGAAAAAATTGAAGTTTTAGATTATGAAGTAATTTGGGATGGATTAAGTGGATTTTACATAGTTAAGGATGCTCAGTTGGTTCCCAAATAATACATTAAACTATTTTGTTTATATTTCTTTAAAAAAATAATATTTAGATTACTTAATGAAATCCAAGGCTTTCATAAGTCAACAAATCTCTTTTTCTCAAAAGAGATTGTTTCGATTTAAGTTATGCCATTTTTAACAACTATATTTCCATACTGTCCAGCCAATGTTACATTGTTGGTAGTTTTAGCATAATCTGCCAAGATCTCTTCATCAGTTAATGCCCTATCGTATATCTTCAAGTCATCCATAATTCCATTGAAATAACTGTAATTGTAATAACTACCTGCCCAGGTTACATTTACAGCAGGATCTAAATTCCCTGCGATATTGTATGTTGCATTCAGAGCTCCGTCTATGTATATTTTCATAGATGCTCCATCATAAGTGGCAGCTATTTGAACCCAGCTATCAACAGGAATTGTTTTTTCAGTTGTAAGATTATAAACTACTCCATCAATAGGAAGTGTAAACAGTACGGTATCAATGGAGTAATCTGTACCATTATAATTTGGATCTACTATTCCCAAGTATCTATTATTATGGCCGTTCAATATTATACACTGAGTATAGTTGTACCTTGTATCGGGGTTTTCTGGTTTTAAAGACTCCCCACTCCAATTTATCCAAACTAAGTATGTAACTTCATTAGTTGTATTAACCACCTTTGAAGTGTTGGAGGTAGTAGTATTTCCATCATATTTTACACCGTATCCATACCTACCAGCGGTCCAAGTTGTGTTGTACAAATTTAAGTTGTTCTCATTCCCCGATAGATCGTAGGCTATATCACCACTACCTTCTTCAAATGGAAGCCATAGCTTTAAGGTATTATCAAATGGAGCCAGTTGAACATATATTGTAATATTGTTTAAAGGTGTTAAATATATATTCTGAGGAGTGAATTTTTTGTATTGATTGTTGGCAAAAGCCGACCATTTGGAGATATCCTCTACTACTGTACCATTATTTTTAACATTTAAAGATATGTATCCATTTCCACTTTGGGCGTTGATTATTTCCAAATTTTCTTTCGAACTATACCACATTAATCTGTAGTGGTCGTCCTTCTTATCCATCCAATTATTCAAATTAGAATCTACAGATTCATATAAAATAGAAACCGATAGTAACAACACAACTGAAAGTACAGTTATGCCAAAAACCTCTGCAAATCCCATAGGCCTCACTGTTCTGTTTTTAAAAATTATCATTAAATATTCTATTGTTATAATTTTAATACTTTTTATGTATATAATTATATTTAAATATAAAAATATTAATTCATAAAAAATGTTGATCCAAAATATTACTAAAAACAGCTAAAATATGCCATAATAGACAATATAATGAGCCCTAAAAAAAGAATGGTGGGTTCGGGGAGATTCCCACACAAAACTTTAAAAAAGTTTTGATACAAAATACATGCGCTCCTTTTAGAAAAAATGGTGGGTTCGTAGAAATCAGAACCCAACCTTTAGAAAAGGTTGGATCCAAATGTCAACTAAAAATAACTAAAATATGTAAATAGACAATATATAAATCCTAAAAAAGAATGGTGGGTTCGGGGAGATTCGAACTCCCGACCACCGCCGTGTCAGGGCGGTATCATAGCCATCTAGACCACGAACCCAATGTTTGTTTCCTATCTAAAAATAAATAAAGTAGTATATATAGTTTTCGATTTGATTTATTAGCACACAACTAGTCCATGTCATCGTTGGAGTATTTCTTATCATATTTTGCATTGTTACGACTTGCAAGACTTGTAATGTATGCGTTCAATCCACCAGCTAAAGCTACAATTTTTTTATCATCGTGGAATATCTTATCGCTAAATCTCTTTTCTTCATCCCTAGCTTCTACAGCATATTTAAGTATAGCTTTTTTTAAGAGCTCGGAGTGGTCTTCCACATAGTGCGTGGAAATATTACCTTTAATAAAATTCTCTTCTTCCATTACTGCCCTATGGAATGGAATGTTTGTAACAATACCTAATATGATGTATTCAGATAACGCCCTTCTCATTCTAGCAATAGCTTCTTCCCTATCCCTACCATATGTTATAAGTTTAGCCACAAGTGAGTCGTAGTACGGCGGAATTTCAGCCCCTCCAAAGACACCACTATCGATCCTTACACCTGGACCTCCCGGAGATCTGTAGTGTTTTATTTTGCCAGGTGATGGTACAAAATCATTTATAGCATCCTCGGCGTTTATCCTACACTCTATAGCATGACCTCTAAATTCTATATCTTCCTGTTTAAATGGAAGTTTTTCTCCAGCTGCTATTTTTATTTGTTCTTTTACAATATCTACTCCGGTTATTATCTCAGTAATTGGATGTTCAACTTGAACCCTTGTGTTCATCTCCAAGAAGTAGAACTCACCTTTGCTATATAAGAATTCAACAGTTCCCACGCTGTAGTAGTTGATAGCTCTTGCAGCCGTTACTGCAGCTTCACCCATTTTTTTCCTTAACTCTTCAGTCATTATTGGTGAAGGAGCCTCTTCTATTAGCTTTTGATGTCTTCTTTGAACTGAACATTCCCTGTCTCCTAGGTGAACTATATTACCGTATTTGTCTGCTACAATCTGGATTTCTATATGTCTTGGTTTTTCCAGATATTTTTCAATAAATATCGTTGAATCTCCAAATGCACTTTTTGCTATTGATCTAGTTGAGTCTATGGTGTCTATTAACTCTTCTTTGTTGTAGGCTACACTCATTCCCATACCTCCACCACCGGCGGAGGCTTTTATAATAACTGGGTAACCAATTTCTTCTGCAACTTCAACAGCTTCTTCGACGGTTTCTATAGGTTCCTCCCTTCCAGGTAAAACAGGAACTCCTGCCTTTTTCATAGTTCTTTTTGCATTTATCTTACTACCCATTAACTCTATGGCTTCCACTGGAGGGCCTATAAATTCAATTCCTCTTTTTTTACATTCTTCAGCAAATTTTGAATTTTCTGATAAAAATCCATAACCAGGATGTATAGCATCTACACCGGTTTTTTCAGCAACTTTTAAGATTCTCTCAATGTTTAAGTAACTCTTTAAAGCTGGAGGCTCCCCTATAGAATAGCATTCATCTGCGAGGGTAGTATATAGGGAATGCTCGTCAGCTTCAGAATAAACTGCCACGGTTTTTATACCGAGCTCTTTACAGGCCCTGATAATTCTAACCGCGATCTCTCCCCTATTGGCTATCAACACTTTCTCGAACATATTTTCCCTCTTAAATTAAATAAAAATTAGACTAAAAACAAATAAATAATAGTGGTGGTTTCTTTTTATTTGATTATCATTAAAATATCTCCCACGCTTACAGAGTGCCCTTCATTGACGACTATTTTTTCTACTCTTCCATCAACAGGGCTTTCTACAGGGTTTTCCATTTTCATGGCCTCTAACACCATTATAACGTCTCCTTTTTTGACGGTGTCCCCTTCTTTAACTTTGATTTTGGTTACCATACCTCTAAATGGTGAAGTTACTGCACCTTCTGTTTCTGCAGTATAAGTTTCCTTCTTTTTCTTCATTTCAGTACCATATATTGGTTCAACTTTAACGTTGTACACTTCCCCATTGACCTCAATTGCGTATTCTGTTGGAATTTCCATGAATTTGGATACTTCTTTTTCTTCAGGTATTGCTTCTGCTTTTAATTCTCCTCTCAAGAATTTAACTGCAATTTGTGGGTAAAGTGCATAGGTTAATATATCCTCTTCCTGGGATACTATACCATTCTCCATAGCTTCTTTTTTTCTTAATTCATATTCTGGTTCCAATAGGTCTGCAGGTCTGCAGGTTATTGGTTTTTCACCGTCTTGGAGTACTCTTTTCATGAGCTCCTTGTTAATCGGTGCAGGAGATTTTCCATAGTATCCTTTTACATAGTTTGCAACTTCGTTTGTAATTATCTTGTACCTTTCCTCTGTTAAAACATTCATAACAGCTTGAGTACCTACTATCTGGGAAGATGGCGTCACAAGTGGTGGATATCCTAAGTCTTTTCTAACTTCTGGAATTTCCTTAAGTACTTCTTCAAATTTATCTAGAGCTCCCTGTTCCTTCAACTGAGAGACTAAGTTTGAAAGCATCCCTCCAGGTACCTGGTATAAAAGAATTCTTGTATCGACTCTTTCGGAGATAGGATTTATTAAGTATTTGTACTTTTCCCTGATTTCGCTGAAGTAATCCCTTATTTCATTTAATAATTCCATATCAAGTTTTGTATCATATTTTGTCCCTTTTAATGCCGCCACAATACTTTCAACTGGCGGTTGGGAGGTTCCCATTGACAACGGTGATATTGCACAATTTACTACATCCACACCAGCTTCAATAGCTGTCATGTATGTTAAAGGAGCTATACCGCTTGTACAATGACTATGGAGGTCTATTGGAACTGAAACTTCTTCTTTTAACCTTTTTATAAGTTCTTTAGCATCGTAAGGTCTTAAAAGACCAGCCATATCCTTAATAGATATAGAGTCACATTCCATCTCTTCAAATTTCTTTGCAAGTTCTACAAACTGATCAATTGTGTGAACAGGGCTTGTTGTATAACAAATAGCTCCCTGTACATGAGCTCCACATTTTTTTGCAGTTTTCATTGCAACTTCTAAATTTCTAACATCATTTAATGCATCGAATATTCTAATAATATCAATTCCGTTTTCAACGGATTTTTGCACGAATTTTTCCACAATATCATCAGGATAGTGCCTGTAGCCAACTAAATTTTGTCCCCTTAAAAGCATCTGTAAGGGAGTATTTTGTATCCTCTTTTTCAACGCCCTTAATCTTTCCCATGGATCTTCATTTAAGTACCTAATACACGCATCAAATGTGGCGCCTCCCCACACTTCCATTGAAAAAAAGCCCACTTCATCCATCTTTTCTGCAATAGGTATCATATCCTCGGTTCTCAACCTTGTAGCCATTAAAGATTGATGTGCATCCCTAAAAGTAGTATCGGTTATTTTTACCATAATATCCCTCGTGAATTTATAAAAAAGCCTAATGGATATTAAATCCAAAATAGAAATAAAGTCATCCGGATAGCTTTAATTTGATATAGTCCATCCCTAGGCGGTATATTCATTAAATTAAGCAAATTCTGAAGAGATTTACAACATTCATGAGCTTTGCTCACTCCAATTGACAAACTCTTCGAGTTTGTAGCCCTACCGATTTAAGAGTTATGAAACCATAAGGCTTTCATAACACTCACTTCGTGAGCTCCGATCATTAAATAATTTAAATTAATTGAAGTAACATTAAATTTATTAAAATATATTTTTTAGTATTTGGATTTACGGGATGAACCATAGTTCCTCTAATGGATATAGCAAAATTCATATTTATATTTTATTAAAGATTGACAATATTTATCATACATTTAAATACATAAATCAATGTGTTTATAAAAATAAGTGCTCCGGCCGGGATTTGAACCCGAGTCGCGGGCTCGAAAGGCCCGCATGATTGGCCGGACTACACCACCGGAGCGTGTGCATAGATATAAAGGGTTAATGGCGGACCCGGAGGGATTCGAACCCCCGATCCCCGGCTTAGAAGGCCGGTGCCGTATCCAGACTAGGCCACGGGCCCCCTTCTTGTTTACCTTTCAGAGCATACAATACGATAGATATTCTACTATATAAACTTTTCGTTTTAGAATTTTGAACGATTATCCGTTGAGTATATATATCATAAAATAAATATAAAACTGTAGCTGTTTTATATTTTAAAAATTGTTTATATACTCTATCGTACTAATCTGCTACTGTTTTATGAACCTTAATAAATCATGAGGTGATTATTTGTATAAAATTTTAACAATCTCAGATACTGTTAGAGTACCTCCGCACATGTTTGGAAGGCCCATAAAAGAAAACATCCACAGGATACTAATGGAAAAATATGAAGGTATTTTGGATAAAGATATGGGTTTCATTTTATCAATTGTAGATGTAAATGAAATTGGAGAAGGTAAGGTAATCTATGGGGACGGGGCGGCATACCACCCAACTGTATTTGATGTTTTAACCTATGTTCCAGGACTTCATGAAGTCATAGAAGGTGAAATCGTCGATATTGTAGAATTTGGTGCCTTTGTAAGGTTAGGACCTCTCGATGGTTTAATCCACATCTCCCAGATTATGGATGACTATGTAAGCTACGATCCTAAGAGAGAAGCAATAATCGGAAAAGAAACAGGAAAAGTCCTTGAAAAAGGAGATAGAGTAAGAGCTAGGATAGTAGCAGTCAGTTTGAGAGAAGAGAAGAAAAGAGGAAGTAAGATAGCATTAACAATGAGACAGCCAGGATTAGGAAAATTAGAATGGATTGAAGAGGAGAAGAAGAAAAACAAGGCATAATTAATATTTTATTATACTTAGCTCTCCAATCTTGGATATATACAAAACACGTATTTTATTTGCCAGATATATTATTTTTAATTTATTTTGAGGTGAATTTTCATGAGAGCTTGTTTAAAGTGTAAATATATAACAAAAGAGGATAAATGCCCACTTTGTGAGGGTGAAACATCGGAAAACTGGAGGGGACTCTTAATAATTTTGGATCCTGTAAATTCAGAAGTGGCTAAAAAAGCCAAAATAGATTGTAAAGGTAAGTATGCATTAAGTGTAAAATAAGTGCAATTAAAATTCACATCGAGAAAATAATACGTGACAAGATAGTGACAAAATGTATGTGCTAAATGAAGATGTAAAGGACATACTTAAAAAGCCCTTTGGAAAAGTATATAAAGAACTACCGCCCATAAAAGGAAGAGTTGTTTCTATAGGTGATGTAACTACAAAAAACCTTTTATCAAAGAATATAGTACCTAATTTATCAATTTTTGATTTAAAAACTAAAAGAACTATTAATGTTAACATAACCCATAATTTTAAAAGAGTCTTTGAAGTTAACAATCCTCCCGGATGTATAACTGATGAAGCCATCGAAAAAATTAAATACCTTTCCACTATAAATGATAAGGATATTGCTTTGATAGTAAAGGGAGAAGAGGATTTACTTACCATTCCTGTTATTAAATATTTTCCCGAAAATACTATGGTCCTTTATGGACAGCCTGATGAAGGCGTAGTAATATTGAAAATCACAAAAGACCTGAAACATAAAATAGACGAAATACTTAAAATGATGGAAACGATTGAGTGAAAACCTTCGGTTTTCACAGCTCTCCGTTTCACTACGATTGAGTGAAAATTCCTTTGGAATTTTCCGACTATTTGATTGATGTTACGAAACCTTTAAAAAGGTTTCATCCACATTATATTCATTAAGATGGATAAAGATTTTAAAAGTTTTATGGTGATATTGAATGGAAATAAAGATTGTTTCAGAGAGAGAAAATCCATTATTGGATAGAAAAGAAATAAAATTTACAGTATCATTTGAAGGAGCTACCCCTTCAATCAAAGACGTAAAAATGAAACTTGTTGCAATATTAAATGCAGACAAAAATATGCTCGTAGTTGACAAACTTGACCAAGAATTTGGTAAAATGGAAGTGAACGGATACGCAAAAATATACAACAACGAAAAAATGATGAACTTAATCGAAAAGAAGTCAGTTTTAGAAAAAAACAAAATTGAAGAAGAAGTGGCAGAACAAGTTGAGGAGGGACAATAATGGCTAAAACACAAAAATACCAATACTATAAAGTTGAAGGGGACAAAGTAGAAAGATTAAAAAAGACCTGTCCTAAATGTGGCCCTGGAGTTTTCATGGCTGAACACCTAAACAGGTTTGCATGTGGAAAGTGCGGATACACAGAATGGAAAAAGAGCGAAAAAGTTGAAGAAGAATAAATAAAAAATATAAAAATATGTTATTATTTTTTTAATTTTGATTATACCATTATCTTATTGACTGTTTTTTAGTCCAAGAATTTTTAACGTTCTCACAAGATCTGTTTTTGATATTATTCCCTCTAACTCGCCGTTGTCCATTACGTAAACTCTATCTGCACTATCCATTGTGTATAGTAGCTCACTAATATCGGAATCTTTGGAAATTATAACCGGAGGTTTCATAAGGTTTTCTATTTTTTCATTTTTATCTGCATTTGTAATATCTGCAAAGGTTATGGTTCCTAGAATTTTACCATTTTTAATTACTGGATACCCCATGTACCTGTAGTTTATCAATGTGTTTATAAATTCTTCGACAGTCATATCTGGAGAAACATGAACCACATCTTTTGACATTATGTCTTTAGCTTTTATATTACGGAACATTTCATCCATAAGAAGTACCCTATATTCTTGTGAAGCTCCATAGTATATGAAAAGAGCAATTAAAACCAATATAACATTTAAGCTCAGTAAACCTAGAACTAAAAGCATCAATGAAAGAAATTGACCTACGGTAGATGCTATTTTTGTAGCTTTTAGATAACTGTACTTTTTTGACATCAGAGCTCTGAATACTCTACCGCCATCCATTGGGAAAGCCGGCAGTAAATTAAATATCCCTAACATTATATTCAGTACTCCAACTGTCTGAAACAATGGATAGTTACCCATGTTTATATCCATAAAGCTTGAGAGTATTAAGAATAATCCTCCCAAAGTAAGACTTACCAGAGGACCTGCAATAGCTATTTTAAACTCCCCCTCCTTGGAGATCTGGCCCATCATAGCCACTCCACCAATAGGAAGTAACAGTATTTTTTCTATAGTTATTCCGTATTTTTTAGCAACATATGAGTGTCCTAACTCGTGTAATACTACAGATGTAAATAGAAAAATATACAATATGAGCCCTTCAACACCCCAAAAATAAAAAACTACCAACAGTAGTAAAACGAATGTTATATGTAGTTCAATGGGTATTCCCATAACTTTTGCTACTCTAAAAGACTGCAAATTTTCCCCTCCAAGTAAGTATATGCAAAATATATATTAATAGATATAAAACCTTTTACATTGTCCAATAGATTTAAACCATATAATTTCTATAATTAATATAAATTTATCAAATATTTGGAAAACATTAATAATATTATTATAATATGGTGGTGTGCCTTACTTATTAAGCCACTATATAAACCACTATAATTCCATAAAACTGAAACGAAATCTAAGGTGGTATAATCAATAAAAAGGACGTAGTTGAATGGATAATTTTTATATCGATATTACTCATTGTTTGGAGCCACGTTAATGTGGTGGTATCAGACAGTATGTATCCGATAATGGAAAGAGGAGATTTTGTAATTGTAGAAAATGCAAAGTATGAATTCAATCCTAATGATTTAAAAGTTGGCGACATTGTAGTTTACAGAGCTCACTGGCCAGACTATAAACAAAATTATGCCAAATATGTAGTTAAGATAAACAATAAATCTTTAGTTGTTTTTGAGGGAGACGCTACAAAACCAGTAATACATAGAATTATCGAAAAAGTGGAACTAGATGGTAAAACATACTACATAACAAAAGGAGACAACAACCCAACTTATGACCCTGAACTAATCTCGCAGGATCAAATAAAACAGAAAATAATCGAGATAGGAGGAAATCCATTAATCATACCGTATTTAGGATATATTAGTATTATACTAAAAGAGAATTTATTCTTGGTCCTGTTACTGGTTGGTTTATGGTATGCATATGACTATTTAAAAAATAAAAGACGACAGAAGGAAAAAAATAACATGGTGGATGATTAAATCAGATTTAAATCAAATCTTTAAAGTACTTCAAAAGTGATGGAGACTTCTTTATTATTTTAACTGCTATTTTTTTCAAATCTATATCTTCTAAATCTCCATCAATGGCATCTGCAATAGCATTTAATTCATCCTCATTTAATTTTTGAAGAATGTTTTTATACTTCAGATCCTTCATCAGATTCTTATAGTGCTTCTCCTTCCACCTGTTTTCATACTTCATAAGACATTCTTCTGAAAACTCGTTCTTTTTAACACATTCTGCCGCAACTTCACCGGCTATTGAACCACAGTCCATTGATAGGTAGATTCCCCCGCCTGTCAAAGGACTTATGTGACCTGCTGCATCTCCAACAACCATTAAATTATCTTTTACCGTTTTTTTGATAGGCCCTCCAACTGGAGCTCCACCACATTTAAATTCAACTGGTGTGGCTTTGTCCAATCTACCTTCCAAAATAGGATTCTCTAAAAATTCATTTAAATAATCAATGGCTTTCTTTTTAGAATCAATAACTCCTAATCCCACATTTACAGTATCTCCTTTTGGGAATAACCAAACATAACCCTTTGGAGATACATCTCCAAAATAGAATTCCATCATGTTTTTATCGAGTAACTTGGCATTTACCATTTCATACTCTGCACATGAACATATTTCTTTAGGATTCTTTTTAGTCTTTAATCCTGCCATTTCAGCAACTGAGCTCTCCACACCATCGGCAGCGATTACAACTTTAGCCTTTACAACATACTCTTCATCGAGATGCTTAATAATAACATCATAGCCTTCCCCATTATGGTCTAGACCTATTACTCTACTTTTGACTGCAATATTTGTCCCCACTCTTGCACTCCTTATGGCAAGATACTTATCAAATATTTTTCTTTCAACAATATAGCCGTCTGTTTTTCCTCCTTTAACAACAATTCTTTTGCCGTTTGGAGCTATTAAATAACCTCCTTTAATATAGTTCCTTACAAATGATGAATCTGTAGCTATCCCAAAGTTTTCTAATCTTGGTACTGCTTCTGCACACCTTACTGGTTCCCCTATTTCTTGAGATTTTTCAACCAATAGTGTCTTTGCACCATTCTTTGATGCATAATAGGAAGCCATACTTCCTGCAGGTCCAGCACCAACTACTACCACATCATAACTATACGTTAGCTCCCTCATGCTATTCCTCCAAAGCGTTTAACGGACATACTATCGCACACAATTTACAGTTTTTACATTTTTCATCATCAATGATAATCGTATTTTCTACCAATTCTATGGCCATATTTCTACATACACCGACACAGGCTCCACAGTATCCACATTTCTCATGATTCACTTTCATGGTATCACTTTGAACTTTTTGAAAATAGTACATCCTCCAAAGAGGGCTATAAAATCCATCAGGATTTCACCAAATATTAATTACCATATAAACTTATAAAAAATAGTATTATTCAATCCCATATTTAAATATTATTTTACTTATTTTAAAAATCAAGTTTTACATTTCTGGTCATTCTAGGTATCATGGCCATTATAACCGCATCCCTGCACAAGTCTATCCTTTTTATGTTATCATCTGTTAAATATCCAATTACTCCGTTTTTCTGTCCTATATTTTCTATTCCATATATTTTTTCTGCAACAGAACTACACTCGGTTCCTTTTTTCATCTCCTTTACTAATTCCTTAGGAAGTTGAAAACCTTGGGACGTTCCGACGGTAAAATCTAATCCATCATAAACTACACAGACATGAATATCCATATACTTCCCTTCCTGAAGAGAACCTACTTCGGTGTCAGAACAGAGCTCTACTAAACCAGCCTCTATACCAATACTATAAAGCGCAGGGTTTTTTTCCATTGCATTTTTTGCCCTATTTATTGCACCTCTACAGGTTTCTTTAAAGCCTATTGGTTGTTCTGAAACTCCACTTTCAACATCAACACCTACAACAAGTACATTACCAATTGTTTTCAACATGGCCTCTTCAACTGCTTTGATTTTAACAGGGTTTTTACTTCCTACAGAAACCACCCTTAACTTATGACCTGCAGGACCTCCCCTTAGCATTCTAGCCTTCTCCATACACTCATTATCATCACAGAGAAAGCTTCCAAATAAATAAGTCTTAGCGGGTTTTCCACATATTTCGCACACTTTAGAATCGAACATTTTTCCACCAGGATTCTAATGAATATTATCCAAAAAAGTGAAGGAAAAAAGAAATTATTTTAGCTAATGTAAGCTCAGCTAACTTTATTTATTTCATTAAAACTTCTTTTGCAGCTTCAACTCCACTATCAACCTTAACTCCTAATTCCTTGAATGTCATTTCAACTGCAGCCAAGGTTCCAAGTACGTGGTATTCTCTAGCTTCACCCATGTGACCTAATCTGAATATTTTTCCACTTAGGTGTGCCTGACCACCGGCAACGAGTATTTTGTATTTTTCAGCAAGTAACTTTCTAAACTTAGAATCCTCTACTCCTTCTGGGTATTTTGCAGAAGTTACAGTAACTGACCTTGCCCTTTCTGTTGCAAATAATTCAATTCCCATAGCTTCTAAACCAGCTCTTGTAGCTTTAGCAAGTCTTTCATGTCTTTTGAATCTATTTTCTAAACCTTCCTCTAAAACTACCTCAAGAGCTTCGTTCATTGCATAGGTTAATGAAACTGATGGGGTGTAAGGTGTTTCTTTCTTGGTTTCCCATCTCTTTTTATATGTTTTAATGTCGAGATAGAATGATTTTGTTTCGGTTTTATCTATAACTTCCCATGCTTTTTCACTTACTGAAATAGCAGCCATTCCTGGAGGTGCAGCAATACATTTTTGTGATCCTGTAACACAGAGGTCTATGTTGAACTTGTCAACATCAACATAATCTCCCCCCAATGAAGAAACAGTATCTACAACGTATAAAGCGTTGTAGTCTTTTACTACTTTTCCTATTTCTTCAATTGGGTTTTTAGCACCTGTTGAAGTTTCGTTGTGAACTATGGTAACGACTTTTATGTCTTCGTTTTCTTCTAACACTTCCTTAACTTTTTCAGGTTCAGCCATGTCGCCCCATTCATTTTCTAATTTAATTACATCCCCTTTGTAAACTGAGGCTATTTTATAGAATCTATCCCCAAAGTTACCATTTACAATTGTTAAAACTTTATCTCCTTTGTCAACGGTGTTTGAAATAGCCATATCCATTGCTGACGTTCCTGAGCCAGTGATTAAAAATACGTCATTTTCTGTTTGAAAGACTTTTTTCATTTTTTCTACAGTATCTTCAAGTAATTCCCCATGATCTTTTGTTCTATGGCCTATTATCGGTAGAGCCATTGAATTTAAAACCTTGGTTGAAACCATTGTAGGTCCCGGAATCATAAGTAATTTTTCCATGTCCAATTTTTTCATGTACATCCCTCTAAACTACGATTTTTTAAGGGTTTATACTATCGCAATTAATTATAATTGTAACAAAACTTATGGTTCAATACTATTTATAAATATTCCCTTAACTGAATTATAATTGGTTTTTATTTATTTCTAAGTTTATTCATCTTTTCAACTTTCTTTTTTATTAAATTGGTTCTTCCAATATCTTTTCTGTAAAATACTTCACCACTAATATTTTGAATGGCATTTTCAGCTATTTTTTCAGCTTCCTCAATATCATCTGCAATACCTACCACAGCGGCACTTCTGGATCCAGTTATGTAAAGTTTTCCATCCTCTTCGTTAACTGAAGCATAGAACAGCACAGCCCCAGCTTCTTTTATTTTGTCTTCATTTACGGTTATTTCTTTGTTTTTAACTGGATTCACTGGATAGCCGTTTGGAACTACATACTTACATACTGTAGCTTTATTTTCAAACTCAACATCAATTTTATCTAGATTACCTTCAGTTATTGCCTTACAAACTTCCAAAAAGTCTGTTTTTAATATTGGTAAAAGGTTCATAGCTTCAGGATCTCCAAATCTTGCATTGTACTCTATTATTTTAGGTCCATCTACGGTAAGCATGAACTGACCATATAAAAAGCCGTGGTAAGGTCCAACTTCTTTTTTAATTGCTTTTACGGTGTTTTTCATTATTTCCTTGGCTTCTTCTAAATCTTCTTCAGTTAAAAATGGTAGGCTGTGGTTTGGACAGGAGTAAGAACCCATTCCACCAGTTATTGGTCCTTCATCGTCTTCATAGGCATGTGGGTGATCTTGAACAGGCGGCATAAAAACAATATTATTTCCATCTACAAATCCATGAAGTGTAAATTCCACACCAACCAATTTTTCTTCAACTATTATTTTTCCTCCGCCTATACTCTTCTCGAAAACTTCCTTGGCATATTCTTTTGCCTCTTCATTGTCCTTTAACTGCTCTCCAACAACTTTAACTCCCTTACCGCCTGTTAAACCTACTGGCTTAACTACAACGTCTTTGCCTATTTGAGTCATTTCGTCTATAAATTCCTCTAACTCACTGCAGTAGCTATCAAATGCCTTGTACTTTAAAGAACCTTTGATATCGTATTTTTCAAATAGGTTTCTCATGAATTCTTTGCTTGTCTCTATTTGAGCTGGAAGCCTTTTTGGACCTACAGTAGGGATATCCATTTCCCCGAGTAAATCAGCAGCTCCAACACCTAGTGGTGCCTCTGGACCAATTACTGCCAAATCAGGATTAACTTCTTTTACAAACTCCTTTATTGCATTTAAATCTGTTTCACTATTTATTGATACTTTTTCTGAGATTTTTGCAATTCCGGGATTTTTATTTTTCATTAATGTGTATAACTTAACGTCTTTGTTTCTTTTTAATGCATCTGCAATAGCATGTTCCCTTGCTCCGCCTCCAATAAGCAAAACCTTCACTTTATCACCTTAAAAACTCTCTAATAAAAACATCAACATAGTATATTATGGTATATTTATAATGTTTGGTTGTTCAATAGAATATAAATGTAAAACAAAAAACAACTAATAAAATATAAAAATTATCAATTAAAATTCTAATGATTCTAAGTCAATTTCCTGATATTCTCTTGACTCGGTGCTTAAAATACCTACAGTAGAATATCCTGTTAAATAACCACAACATTCCCCAGGATTTATAACTAAAACACCATCAATCTCTTCAAATACCCTGTCGTGGGTATGCCCATAAATAACAACGTCATATTTTTTAGACTCGATAATTAAATCCAGAATTTCCTTATTAGTTCCGTGTAATACGAAGAATTTAAGCCCATCGGCTTCAAAAGAAAGATAATCTTCCAATTCATTATCTTCATCTAGTTCTTTTAACCATTCTCTTAATTTTACCCTTTCACCATCATTGTTCCCATACGTTGCAATGATTCTTGAGTTTAATTTTTCAAATTCTTTTATAACAAACAAACTTACAAAATCACCACAATGAACAACTAAATCAACTTTTTCACGATTAAAAAGTTCAATGGCTTTTCTTATATTTGGTAGATGGTCGTGAGTATCAGACAATATCCCTATCTTCATAATACCACCATTTGGAATACATATTGTCATATTTTGGCCATTTTACTATTTTTACTTATCCTTGTTATTCACTTAGTTTTTTAATCACATTCAACATTCCATTAATAGTATATTCATCCGAAGGTATTAACGAATCAAAACCATATTTATCAACGTTCTTTTTAGTTATTGGACCTATGGAAACCACATACTGGTCTTTTAACAAGTTTAAAAGTTCCTCATCTGAATTCTTAAAGAAATTCTTTGCAGTTAATCCACTTGTAAATGTTAAAACTATCTTTTTACCATTTTCTTTTTCTTCCCTTACAATTTCTTTTAACTTTTCAAGCTTTTCTTTTATATCTTTAGGTTCTTCAGAAGAATACACAAAAACCAAATCAACGTTAGGGAGATTTTTCTTTAAAACATCTCTTGTTGAGGGGGTTGTGGGAATTAATATCTTTTCATCTTCCTTTACTACCTTTTGCAAGGCTTCCAATAGATTTTCTGCAGTGTATTTTTCAGGGCCCACATCTACATCTTTATTGAAAATTTTTTTAAACTCTTTGGCAGTTTCCACACCTATGGCCCCTATTTTTTTATCCTTTATCTTTTTTAAATCATCTTCTTTTAAAATTCTAAAGAGACCTTCAGCACCCCTTGGACTCGTAAAAACTATCCAGTCGTATTTATCCAAATCCACTTCAACATCTTTAAAAACGAGATCCAATGTAGGGATTAATATGGGCTCAAAGCCTTCTCTATCCAATAGCTTAGCAAAATAAATTCCTTTTTCTTCAGGTCTTGTAACTACCACTTTCATAGTATCACTTAAACATAATCAACTAACATAAAGATATTATAAAAAATTAAGAGTTTAAAAATCGTTAAACAACGAAAATTATAAACTCATCATATTTATGTCTCTCAGATAAGACCTTACCTTTTTCAGGTTTTCCTCGAGCTCCTTCATACTATCTAAATCCAACCTAACATCCTCCCCATGTACAAAACCTTCAGAAATCTTAAACTCTAACTCCTTGCTACTTTTGACATCGTATTTATCATATAACTTCCTTAATTCTTGTTCCATTTCGTCCAGTTCTTCCCTAAATACCTTTTTCATAGATTTTATGATTATTTTATCATCTACTTCCATCAAATTATTATATTCTTTCAACATATCCCCCAAACAACTTTAAGATATATAAAGATTGATTTTTAAATTATAAATAACTACCTAAATCAAAAACCTTCGATTTTTAATATGGTTTTTATACTTTAAACTACTTTTATTTATAAGGCATATCCAAGAGGCGAAGGATGATCTAAATATAATAAAAACCTTCGGTTTTCATCCATTCAAGTGCATAACTCAATTATAAAATTATTAAACCAATATTGGTGTATTTTTACATTAAAAATAAATATACAGTATTTTTATGGAGGTGAAATTTTGTTAAAAAATCTAGATGATTCATTTGACATATACGATATTCACGCAAGAGAAGTATTGGATTCAAGGGGAAACCCAACAGTTGAAGTTGAAGTATTAACATTTGGAGGAGGATATGGTAAAGCCATAGTCCCTAGTGGAGCTTCAACAGGTACCCACGAAGCTGTGGAGTTAAGAGATGGAGAAAACAGATTTGGCGGCAAAGGTGTTTTAAAGGCTGTTGAAAATGTAAATAATATCATAAAGCCGGAGTTAATAGGATACGATTCAAGATTACAGAGAGAAATCGACACATTAATGATAGAATTAGATGGAACTGACAACAAAGGTAAATTAGGTGCAAACGCAATATTGGCTGTTTCATTGGCTGTTGCTAAAGCTGCAGCAGAAACCGCTTCACTACCACTGTACAAGTACATTGGCGGATGCAACTCCTATGTAATGCCTACACCAATGATGAATGTTTTAAACGGTGGAGAACATGCTGGAAACGCTTTAGATTTCCAAGAGTTCATGATAATGCCGGTTGGTGCAGATAGTATTGCAGAAGCCATAAGAATGTGTGCAGAAACATACCAAACATTGAAAAAAGTTATTTCAGAAAAATATGGAAAAGATGCGGTCAATATTGGGGATGAAGGAGGATTTGCACCACCAATTAATGACATAAGAGAAGCTTTAGATTTACTATCTAACAGCGTTAAAAAGGCAGGTTATGAAAACGAAATAGTATTTGCACTTGACTGTGCAGCAAGTGAATTCTACAGTGAAAAAGATGGGGCATACATAATAAACGGGGAAAAAGTACCTCAAGAAAAATTAATCGAGCTCTACAAGGAATTAATAGATGAATATCCAATAGTTTCAATTGAAGACCCACTTTATGAGGAAGATTTTGAAGGATTTGCAACAATTACAAAGGAATTAAAAGGTATTCAGATTGTTGGTGACGATTTATTTGTTACAAACACCGAAAGATTAAGAAAAGGTATTGAAGTTGGGGCAGGTAACGCATTATTGTTAAAGGTAAATCAGATAGGAACACTTTCAGAATCAATTGATGCTGCAAACCTTGCATCTAGAAACGGCTATGGGGTTGTAGTTTCACACAGAAGTGGTGAATCAGAAGATGCAACAATAGCTGATTTAGCTGTTGCATTGAATGCTGGACAGATAAAAACAGGAGCTCCTGCAAGGGGAGAAAGAACTGCAAAATATAACCAATTAATTAGGATAGAAGAAGAGCTCGGATATCCTAAATACGCTGGAAAGAACTTCAGATGTCCATTTTAAATAAATAATTCTATTTTTTTACTTTTTTATTCTATTTTTACAAGGTTAATTATCAAGAAAGTTAATTCGGAGCTCACCGCCATAATAAACACTATATCGAATAAGTTATATAATCATCATGATGACATAATAACCATAATAAGAACTAAATGGTGGTGTTATGGCTACAACCTATGAGTTAAAAATATGCGGAATTGAACAAAATCCTTCGGATTTTGTAGCCCGAAGCAAAGCTCCGGAAGTTCAACACGTTGGGTTCAGGGATAGGATAGAAGACATAGGGAGAGGTTTGGGCGTTGATGGAGTGGTTTATAACTACGAGGATGGAACTGTTAGAATATTGGCAAACTTTGATGATGAGGAACTAAAAGAATTTTTTAAAAAAAGTATAAAGTTTTTGGAAAAAAAAGATAATTTAATTAAAATAGAGGAGATTGAAGAAAAAGAGCTAAATACATTTATTGAGTTTCCAAGTGGAATAAATAGGATTTCAGCAGATGACTTAATAGAATTAAACAAAAAATTAGATGAAGGAGTTAAATACATTAAAATGATTTTTGGAGTTTTGGAAGAGGTTAAAAAAGGACAGGATGCAATAATAAAAGGGCAAGATGAAATAAAAGAAATTCTTAAAAAGATTGAACAAAAACTTTAATGTCTGATATGGTCATCTAAAAAATAGAAAATCGGAGCTCCTGCAAGGGGGAGGAATGAACCACAAAATACAGTCAAACTTATAAAATTGAGGGGAGCTCGGATATCCAAAATACATGAAAGAACTTCAGATGTCTGTTTTAGATAGTTGATACTTTTTTTATGATTTGGGGGGAATTATGGAGAATGTTAAAATTATTTACAACGATAAAAATAAAAAAGACGAAGATTTTTATGAAGAGTTTATTAACGCATTGAAGAGTGAGGAAAAAGTTTTTAATTTAAATGATTGTGTTATCGATGGTAGCGTTTCTATTGTTGATATTTACAATAAAATTATCAAAGAAGAAGAAAATTTAAAAAATAGATTAATAAAAGAAAAAAATGGGGATATTTGCATTGATATTGATATTAAAATTGATTTTACAAATGTTGAATTTAAAGGGCATGTTAATTTTTATACTGGAGCGTATAGTAAGAGAACAATCCCGGGATATAATTACAATGGAAAATTAACTTTTTCAAAGCCATTTATATTTGTGAATTGTAAAGTTGTTGGGGATTTTAAAGCTATGAATTGTAAATTTGAATCTGAAGCCAATTTTTCAAGTTCTATTTTTGTAAGAGATGCTGATTTTAGAAATTCTGAATTTCATGAAATGGTAAGATTCAACAACACGGTATTTAGCGAATATATGAAAGATTATGATGGAAGTAGCAATTTTAAGAATGTTGATTTTTCAGGGGTTACATTCAAACATTTATGTTTTTTTGATGAAGCAGAGCTTTATGGAAAAGCTGAATTTTCAGGATTATTATTTAAATCTGAAAATGATGAAGTTGGTTTTAAATATTCTAATTTTTCACATGGAGTTTCTTTCAAAAAAGTTAAATTTTTTGGAGAAGTTCATTTTGGTTCATATTTTAGCAATAATAATTCAATAAATGCTATTGAAAATGTTAGTTTTGAAGAATCCGAATTCCATGGTAAAACATCATTCTATAACTCTGAATTTGATGCACAGGCATATTTTGAAAAATGTAAGTTCAAAGGAGAAACTTATTTCCAAAGTATGGTATTTAAAAATATTGTTAGTTTTGATAAATCAGTATTTGACAACCATACAGAATTTGCATGTAGTTTTGAAAGTATAATATCATTTAAAGAAACAGAATTTAATCATAGTGTTAATTTCATCTCGACAAAATTCAGTTCGAGTGATGAAAAAATTAAATCTCTTTTTAGTAAAAATTTCAATGAGGAAGACCTAAATAATACTGCATATACTAATTTTATCGGAACAAAATTTAACAACGCTTCATTTATATATTCCAATTTCAATACTGGCGTATTATTTCGTGGAGTTGAGTTTAAAAATGTGGATTTTTATGGTACTAAATTTAAAAGCGTATCATTTGAATTTTGCATATGTGATGGCGATTTTGTATTTTCTAATGAATATCCCAATATCAAAACAGAAGATATGGAAACGGTATTTAAAGGGGATGTATATATTAAATCTTGTTCTTTTAATTACATAGTTATATTTGATGGAATTAGATTTGAAAAGAATGTTGAAGTTATTGGATGTGAGTTTAAAAGAAAATTTAAATTAACAAATAGCTATGTTATTGGGAATATTACCATACAATCTTCAGAATTTAACAATATATTATTATCTGATTCTGAATTTATGGAGTATGTCAATTTTATAGATTTGTATTTTGAAAAGTATGCTAAATTCTCAAATTTAACATTTGAAAAATCCACAAAATTTTCAGAAACTATATTCAAATTAGTAGAGTTTCTGGACATATCATTCAAGATGGCAGTATTCTCAGAAATTATCTTTGAAGACATTATTTCATTTAAAAATAAAAATAATGAGTGTAATGCAGGAATTTTAATTTTTAACTCAGTTAGTTTTAAAAATTCTGCAACTTTTTTTAATATCCCATTGTCAAGAACTTCATTCTTACTAACAGATACAAAAAACGCAACGATTATTACAAACAATAACGATAATAGAACGATTATTACAAACAATAACGATAATAGAACTTTGGACGATTTATTATTGAAGTTAGTTAAAGAAGACATGAGTGAGATAAAAGAAAATTATCATAAAATAAAAAAGTTAGAAAGAGAACTAAAATTAATTAAAGAAAATAAAGAAAAAATTATAGAAATAATGGAAAATAATGAAATTAAAACACTTACCTACAGTATTGAAAAAGTAAATGAAGAAATAAAAAAAGTAAATGAAGAAATAAATGAACTAAAATACTCAATTAAAAATAACAAAGAAAAAATCAAAGATAGTATAGAATATGATAAAGAAGTTAAAAAGCTTAAAGAATTAGAAAATGAACTAAAAGAAAAACGGAAAGAATCAGAAAAATTAATTAATAGAATGAAGCCAAAAATAAAAAATATTATTAATTGTGAAGATGATGAGGCCCATACATTATTCTTAGAAATTTTTATAGAAACTCTTTTACCATATTTGAGGGAAGAGACAGTTGTAAAAGAATATCGGGACATAAGAATGTCATTTGAAAATAATAGAACTTATGTTGAAGCGTCTGAATTATTTATTTATGAAATGGATTTAATAAGAGAAAGCACTATGCCACATTATGAAAAATTTAGAAACTATATGATAAATCAAGATATTCCTATAATTTCAATGTGTTTAATAATGTTATCTATAGTTGGATTATTATTGGGTGCGTATCCACTAATTATATTCGTATTATTTTTAACAATAGTGATAACATCCATAATATTGTATAACGCTCGAAACAACATCTTAAAGTATTTAAAACATTCAAAAGAAATTTTAGAAGGAATTGCATTTGACATATATAAGACAACTTCAAATTATGGAGAATCTATGGCAAAACCTTTGGTAATTTCTTTAATTTTTGTGTTGTTTGCATTCCCTATTTTATTACCAAACATTAATTTGGAAGTTATTATTAAACCAATTGGTTTATCCATTTATAATGGTGCGCCAGAACCATTAAAAACTACAATTTTACATTATGATGAATTACTTGGGCAAACATTAAGGGCATTTTTCCAATTAGGAATTGATAATAATATTATAAATTCAACAAATAGCACAATACAAAAAGAGCAGTTAAAAACATTGGCAAGTTATGAGTGGGCTATAAGAGTTATTTCACTAATTTTAATAGGTAGCATACTAATAGCAATCAAAAGAAGATTAGAAAGAAGATAAGCAAGTTAAAACAAGTTAATAATTATAAATATTTTCTATTTTCCTTAACTTAAAGTTTATGCAACGAAAAATTTTTAAACATGCACCATAAACTTAAGTTAAATTTAAATTTATCTGGTGGTCACTGTGGAAATAAAACATGATTATAGAGTTAAGCTCTTTGATGAAATGGGATTCATGAGAAAAAAATGTAAGGAATGCGGACAGTACTTCTGGACATTGGACCCAGATAGAGAAACCTGCGGGGACAGTCCTTGTGATAAGTATTCATTTATCGGAAATCCAATAACAAAGAAAAAATACACCTACAACGAAATGGTTAAAGAATACATTAAGTTCTTTGAAGAAAATGGGCACACACCAATAAAAAGGTCTCCAGTAATTGCAAGAAGATGGAGAGACGATATCCTTTTAACTATTGCATCTATTGCAGTATTTCAGCCTTGGGTAACTAAAGGAATAGTTGAACCTGTTGCAAATCCACTTGTAATTGCCCAACCATGTATAAGATTAAACGATATAGACAATGTTGGAAGAACAGGTAGACACATGACCTGCTTTACCATGGCAGCTCACCACGCATTCAACAAGGAAGACGATTTCAAATACTGGACAGATAAAACCGTGGAGCTCTGTTTCAACTTCATGAAGAGACTTGGAATAGATGAAAAATCAATTACATTTATTGAGAGCTGGTGGGAAGGTGGAGGAAACGCAGGACCTTGTTATGAAGTTATAACCCATGGTGTTGAGCTCGCCACATTAGTTTTCATGCAGTATGAAAAAATAGGCGACTCCTACAAAGAAATTCCATTAAAAATAGTGGATACTGGTTACGGTATTGAGAGATTTGTATGGGCTTCACAAGGCACTCCTACAGCTTACGATGCTGTCTTTGGCAACATAGTTAAAAAATTAAAGGAAAATGCAGGTATAGATAAAATATTTGAAAGCCAGGATTCAAGTTCCATTGCTAGCGCTCAGGATGTTGAAAGAATTTTGGCAGAAAGTGCCACACTTGCAGGATTGATGGATATTGAAAACGTTGGAGATTTAAGAGTCCTAAGAAAAAAAGTAGCTGAAAAAATCGGAATGGATGTAAATGAGCTCGATAAGATATTGAGCCCATTGGAGTACATCTATGCTATTGCAGACCATACAAGATGTCTTTCATTTATGTTTGGAGATGGAATCGTTCCTTCAAACGTAAGGGAAGGATATTTGGCAAGATTGGTTTTAAGAAAAACTTTAAGGTACATGGATAAAGTTGGAATCTCCATACCTCTCAAAGAAATAATATGCATGCAGCTCGAGGATTTAAAGGACCTTTATCCAGAACTAATGGAAATGAAAGATTATATAATGGACGTTGTAGATGCTGAAGAGAAAAAATATATCCAAACCATCAACAGAGGAAGAGGAATTGTCGAAAGAATGGTTAAATCAAAAACCGAAATATCATTGGATGACTTAATCGAGCTCTACGACAGTAATGGACTACCTCCAGAGGTTGTGCAGGATATCGTTGAAGAAATAAATAAGAAGGGCAAGAAGGAAATAAAAGTAACAGTCCCAGACAACTTCTATACAATAGTCGCAGAGAGACACGAAGAAGAGGGTGTAGAAGAACCTAAAGCCAAAAAACAAGAATTACCTGACGTTGATGCACCGGAAACCGAACTTTTATTCTACAAGAATCCTAAACAAAAAGAATTTGAAGGAAAAGTATTGAGAACAGTTGGAGACTATGTTATACTGGATAAAACAATATTCTACCCAGAAGGTGGAGGTCAAAAGTACGACATAGGATATTTAAACGATATAAAAGTTTTAGAAGTTCAAAAGAAAAACGGAATAGTTTATCACAAGGTCCCAGAAGTAAGTAGATTTAAAGAAGGAGACATAGTAAAAGGAACAATAGATTGGATAAACAGAGAAAAACTCATGAGAAACCACACTGCAACCCACATAATAAACGCAGCAGCTCAGAAGGTTTTAGGAAAACACGTTTGGCAGACAGGTTCAAATGTAGATACTGAAAAAGGAAGGTTGGACATTACCCACTATGAAAGAATTACAAGAGAACAGCTAAAAGAAATTGAAAAAATAGCAAATGATATAGTCCTAAAGGGAATAAACGTAAAATCTTCATTTATGAGCAGAAACGAAGCAGAACAAAAGTATGGGTTTAGAATATACCAAGGTGGGGTTGTACCCGGCAACACACTCAGAATAATTGAAATTGAAGGTACTGATGTGGAAGCCTGTGGTGGTACACACTGTGAAAATACAAGTGAAGTAGGATTCATAAAAATACTTAAAACCGAAAGAATCCAAGACGGTGTTGAAAGGCTGGAATACACAAGTGGAACAAACTCAGTTGAAGAAGTTCAAAAAATTGAAGATTTCTTAATTGAATCTGCAGATATACTGGGAGTTCCAACAACTCAGCTCCCAAAAACAGTTAAAAGATTCTTCGAAGAATGGAAGGAACAGAAGAAAACTATCGAGGAGCTCCAAAAGAAAATTGGAGAATTTAAAAAATACGAGCTCGCAAACAAATTTGAAAAAGTCGGAGAGTATGATGTTCTAGTGGAATTAGTAACCGGAACACAGAAGGAATTAATGTCAATTGCAGACAACATTACAGGAGAAAACTCAATTGTCGTACTCCTAAATGAAAATAACTATATCCTCTGTAAGAGAGGTAAAAACGTTAACTTAAGTATGAAAGAATTAATAAGAACAATAGCCAAAGGTGGAGGTAAGGACGACCTTGCCCAAGGAAAGTATTCTGATGATATCGAATCAATAAAGGCAAAAGTTATAGGAGCTCTCCAGTCTTAAATTGGATATATCATAAATTGAGTTTTATCCAAATTTAATATAAATTCACCTCTTTTTTCAGTTGTAGTCTTCACATAACTGCCAATATTGGCGTTAAGAGGTCTCAAAAAGTCATTAAATCATAACTTTTTGATCAAACTTCAATGTTCTTGAATAGTCATTCTACAAACTATACATATAAGATTTTAAAAAATTCAAATTACAATAATTCTGTATTAGTTATAATTGAAATTTAAAGAATATTGAGTATAAATATTGTAGAACGATTATATGTGCAAAAAGTTTGACTACCATATTCAAAAGAATTTTCAGGTGCTGACATGTTTATTCCGGGTCATATCACGGGTTTTTTCAAAATATGTAAAAATAAAGACGATATATTAAAAACAGGCTCTACAGGGGCAGGCATAAATTTAAACAAAGGTACATACACCGAACTGGTTGAAGGAAAGGGAGGTATATATTTTAATGGTGAAAAGATAGATTTATGTCCAGTTAAAGAAGTAATTAAAAATTACAAAGAATATTATAATTTAGATGAATTTGATTACAATATTATTCATAAATCTGATTTCCCACTTGGGTGTGGGTTAGGAACCTCTGGAAGTTGTACACTGGGAGCTGCATATGGGTTGAGCGAAATATATAAGTTTATAAATAATCATCAAGATAATAGATATAACCATAAAAATAAAGATAATTATGAAATCGAAAATCCAATTGTAAAGTTGGCCCATATATCAGAAGTACAGTGTAGTACAGGTCTAGGTGATGTTATTGCACAATATACCAAAGGTTTTGTAATAAGAAAAAAACCAGGTTTTCCAATATCTGTTGAAAAAATTCATATTGAAGATATAGAAAACTACCATGTAGTAGTTGAGATACTCGGAAAAAAAGAAACTGACTCAATTATAAACAACCCCAACTGGATAGATAAAATCAATAAGACCTCCGACGAGCTACTTGGGAAACTTTTGAAAAAGCCAACTTTAAAAAACTTCATGGATCTTTCTCTTTATTTTGCTAAAAATACCGGACTTGCAAATGACAAAATACTCGAAATATGTGATGACTTAAAATTTACACTCGGAGCTTCTCAGGCGATGCTTGGAAATACGATATTCTGCATCTGCGAAAAAAATCAGCTGGATGATGTTCTGTCAATATTGAAAAATCCAATGGTTTGTAAAATATATCAGTAATATAGTCGTTCTACGAATACATTCCATAAATATTTCTTTAAATTGAAATTTAAAGCATATTTAATACTATTTAAAATTTAAGTATGTTAAATGAAATCTAATTGCAGAACGACCATAAAAATAATAAGAATAAAAAATAACAAAAAATAGGAACGTGAGAAAATGATGGCCACACTAAAAGTCATTTTACTTATGGGAGTTTTAACAGGTTTACTTTATGGAGCATTTATGTTGCTCAACATCCATCCGGTGCTGGCAATAATGTTCGCATTGGTGCCAAACTTAATAGCTTACTTCTACAGCGATAAATTAGTTTTAATGAGCTACGGTGCAAAAATAGTAGATGAACATGAATTCCCTACACTCCACAGGATAGTTGAAAAAATCGCCAATAAGGCAGGGATTCCAAAACCGAAGATAGCCATAGTTGATACTCCAACGCCAAATGCCTTTGCAACAGGAAGAAGTCCAAAGAATGCAGTTGTAGCGGTTACTACGGGAATTTTAAGTCTTCTATCAAAAGAAGAACTCGAAGGAGTGATAGCTCACGAGATTAGCCACATTAAACATAGGGACATACTTGTAAGTACAATTGTTGCTACAATGGCTGGAGCTATTGTCTATATTGCAAACTGGCTCCAGTGGGGGATGTTCTTTGGATTTGGGCAGGATGATGAAGATAACCCAGTACACCTGATAGGTACCTTGTTATTTATATTTTTAGCCCCAATTGCAGCAACACTTGTGCAGTTTGCCATTTCACGGCAGAGGGAATATTTTGCAGACGAAGACGGGGCGAAACTATCCAACCCATACTATTTGGCAAATGCCCTTTCAAAACTTGAAAAAGGGGTTAGATACCACCCAATGGAAAAAGGAAATCCTGCAACAGAGCATATGTTCATAGTAAACCCATTTAAAGGAGATACTTTAATTAAATTATTCTCAACGCACCCTCCAACAGAAGAGAGGATAAGGCGATTAATGGAAATGGCAAGAAATCCAAGATATTTAGGGTAATTTATGAATATCAAAAGGTTTTCAAAACCCTTAACAAGTTATGGAAATCAATATTTTCAACATCCTTAACGGGAAAACCAGACAATAATTGAGGATAACTATGGAGATAAACAACACCTACAAACAGGATAAAGAACCGCACATGGGATTTGAAAAGGAGCTCTACTCCCTTCATGATGAGATTGGTTTAACGGTGGTTGCGGATAATAGAATAGGGGTCCTACATAAACTGACTGGAATTATCTCAAAGTTAAATGGAAATATACTATACACCCAGCAGTTTATAAAAAACAAAGATAAGGGATTAATTTATATGGAAATTGAAGGAATAGACAACGAAAAAAAACTTATAGAAAATATAAGAAGCTTGGACTGCGTACTCGATGTTGAGATACACAATAGTCTTAAAAAAATATTTGGTAAAAGAGTGATAATAGTAGGCGGAGGAGCTCAGGTGTCTCAAGTAGCCATAGGTGCAATAAGCGAAGCAGATAGACACAACATAAGGGGGGAAAGAATCAGTGTGGATACCATGCCAGTAGTTGGGGAAGAAAACTTAGCTGATGCAGTTTTAGCTGTTGAAAAACTACCAAGAGTGGGAGTTTTAGTACTTGCTGGCTCTTTAATGGGGGGAAAAATAACTGAAGCCATAAAAAGACTTAAGGAAAAAACAGACGTTCATGTAATATCCTTAAACATGTTTGGAAGTGCTCCAAAAGTTGCAGATCTGGTGATTACCGACCCTGTTCAGGCGGGAGTAGTAGCAGTTATGGCTGTCGCATATACTGCAAAGTTTGATATCAATAAGGTAAAGGGCAAAATTATCTAATTTTAAAAATTTATTATTACTATTTTATTTTCTTCCCATGAATCAAAAACTATGTACTTACTACAAAAATTAGTATACAGGACTTAGCACAAAACTTCGATTTTCTAATTTCATGGCTATCATAGGTGTTGTTATGATAATTTTAAAAAATGGGAATATTGTAGATATATACACAGGGGAAATAGTAAAAGGGAATATTGGAATACAAAATGGCAAAATAGCTTTTGTAGATTTAAATGACCAAATTTCTAACGAATTTCATAATTCATCAATTGGCTACAAAGTGGATAAAGTTATTGATTTAAAGGGAAAGTATGTTTCCCCGACTTTTATAGACTCCCACATCCATATAGAATCTTCACACCTAATACCCTCTGAATTTGAAAAATATGCGCTTTTAAACGGAGTTACAAAGGTCGTAATAGATCCCCACGAAATTGCAAATGTTCTGGGAATTGATGGAATAAAATTTATGCTGAACGATGCTAAAATCCTCAACGTTTTTTTAATGGTTCCATCCTGTGTTCCAGCTACAGCCTTGGAAACTAACGGAGCTGAAATTACTGCAAAAGATATTGAGAAACTATTTAAATATAATAATCGGATTCTTGGCCTTGGGGAGGTTATGAACTACATAGGCGTTATAAATGGAGATAAAGAAGTTTTAGAAAAAATCGAAGTTGCCAAAAGATATAACAAACTGATAGATGGCCACTGCCCACAGCTAACTGGATTGGAGCTCTGTAAGTATATTGAAAAGGGAATAATGTCTGATCATGAATGTGTAGAACCTGAAGAGACTCTTGAAAAGCTTAGACTTGGATTAAAAATAATGGTTAGGGAAGGTTCTGCGTCAAAGAATATAGATATTTTAAAAATAAGGGAAAAAATTAACGACATAAGAAACTTGATGTTGGTTAGTGATGACATCTCTGCAAAGGATTTAAAAAACGGATATATGCTAAATATACTAAAAAAAGCCACTAAATATGTCTCACCTGTTGAAGCCATACAGATGGTAACTATCAATCCAGGTAATTATTTTGGTTTTGATGTAGGGATAAAACCATCAAATGAAGCTAATTTGATAATTTTTGATGATTTAAATGAATTTAAAGTTAGTAAAATAATGGTAAATGGGAAATTCTTAGATGAGCTCTTAAACAATAACAACTACAATAACCATGATTTAAATCAAAAGAACAAAAGTATCAAAAAACTAAACACGATACATTATGACTACAAAAATGAAGAAGATTTTTTAATAAACGGTATTGATAGTTTATATCATCAGTATCGGCATAGTGATTTTAAAATAAGAAGGTGTAGGGCAATAAAACCAATAAATAACTCATTAATAACCAAAGAGAAAATTATAAAGTTGGATGATGCAAAAGAGAAACTAAACGATAGAGAATTAAACAGAATAGCCGTTGTTGAAAGGCACAAAAACACAAATAGAATTGGAAAAGGCCTTGTTGTGGATTTTCTAAAAAGAGGTACCTTGGCATCGTCATACTCTCATGACAGTCATAATGTTGTTGTGGTTGGAAACGATCCTGCAGATATGGCAGTTGCAGTTAATTTTTTAAAGGATATTGGCGGCGGATTTGTGGCCGTTGAGAATGGAAAAGTTGTTGAATATGTAATGCTAAACGTTGCAGGAATTATGGGGGATGATGGGGAGTACATTTTGAGAAAGACTGAATCTCTGGAAGAAAAAACAAAAGATTGGAGTGATTTTGAAAATATATTTTTATCAATGTCGTTTTTGACACTTCCTGTAATTCCAGAACTTAAAATAACCGATATGGGTCTTGTTAAGAATATGGAGATTGTAGATCTGTTAATTTAATAGAATATAACTATAATAACTATAATTTTACAATATACACTATACGGTGATCTTTATGATAAAAACAGTGGTTGGAAGTTATCCAGTAGTTACAAAGGAACCAGAAGGGTTAATCGAGAAAATTAAGGACAAAATCGGCATGTATGATAAATACAGTTATGCCATAGAAAAAGCAGTTATTGACCAGTTGAATGCAGGTATCGATGTAGTAAGTGACGGCCAAGTAAGAGGCGACATGGTAGAAATATTTATAAACAGCATGTATGGATTTGAAGGAAAAAAGGTTGTTGGCAAAATAGAACATGTGAAGCCCATAACATTAAAGGATATAAAATACAGCTTAAACATCCTAAAAACTAAAACAAAAGGGGAACGTCATGGAAATAAAAGATCTTCAATACCTTTAACAGGTAAGGGAGTAAAGGGCATAATTACCGGACCCTGCACTATTGCATCATCCATAAGGGTTGAAAATTATTATTCAGACAATAAGGATGAAAACTTAATATATGACTTGTCTATTGCACTAAAAAAAGAAGCTGAATCAATTCAAAATTATGTTAAGATGATTCAAATAGACGAACCTATCCTCTCAACAGGACTCTATGACTTAGAAACTGCCAGAAGAGCTATCAATAAAATAACTGAGAATTTAAAAGTACCTGTTGTTATGCACGTTTGTGGAAACGTGGTTGACATATTTGAAGATTTAAACAAGTTTAATGTAGATATACTGGACCATGAATTTGCTTCAAATAAAAAGAATTTAGAAATACTTGAATTCATTGAAAAGAAAGTAGGTTTTGGATGTATCAACACCAAATTAAAAACTGTCGAAGATGTAAGTGAAATAGAAGATTTAATAAATGAAGGAATAGAGATATTAAAGAATAATGATAATTTGAAAAATAATTTAAAGGATTCTATAATTATAGATCCCGATTGTGGTATGAGACTCCTGCCTTTGGATGTTGCCTACAATAAACTTAAAAATATGGTTCGGGCATCAGAAGCTGTTGAAAAAGAACTTCTATAGTTGCATTAAAAATGCAGCAAAATGCACCTTAAAAATTTTGAGGAGAATAAAATGCACCTTAAAAGGAAATTATGGGGATTTTTGATATTGATCTTCTTTCTCGGTTCTTTGAATTTTAGTAATGCCATTGTATTCGAAGACTACAACGTCGTATGTGAAATAGATCAAAATAACAAGATCCACGAAACCATAATTCTGAAGATATACAATGATGACTCTGAGGAAATTAAAGACATAACATATATTGTTCCCCAGGAAATTAGTGATTTGGTTATCGAGTCAGATAAAGGTGTCAAATCTTACTCATCGGTTTCCAACGATGGCTCAACAGAAATTACTATTGTACTAGAACAACCAATAAAAAAAGGGGAAAGGGGAGTAATAAAAATCGAATTTAATAGTGATATAGTATGGGATAAACTGGGAAAGAAATTACTATCCATGAGTGTCCCAGCAGTTCCTTCAAATTTCTCGATGTCTATAAAATTACCACCAGGTGCGGCAGTAGTTTCTCCAGCAGAAGGATTACTTAGTATAACTCCTCAAGATTATGTTATTGATACCGATGGAAAGAGAATTTTCATAAAGTGGGAAAGGGAGCTCGATGGTACTGAGAAATACTTTACAACAACAGTAACTTATGTAGTATTAACTCCGGAAGGCCAAAACCAAAATATACTTTATTTCATAATTGGTGGCTTGGTTTTATTTTCAGGATTTTTAATAATAAGGCACATTAGGAATAACAGAAGAAACAAAAAAGAAATTTATGAATTGAACTCCCAAATAGAGCTCCTGCATAAGGAGTTGGAACTATTAAATGTAAATTTAGCCAATAAAGAAAAGGAAATTAGAAGACTGGAAGAAATAAATGAGCTCATCGTAGATGAATCAGAAGATCTAAAGAAAAAAATAGATAATTATGAGAGTAAAGTTGAAAAATTAAATTCCGAAATAGAGGATCTACGAACAAACTGTGAAAAGGAAAGGGAAAAGAACAATGAACTAACCGATAAACTAAAAAAAGAAATTAAGGAAAAAGAGGAAAAAATAAAAGAATTGATCAACTGTAGAAATTTAATTGAAGAATATCAAAAAGAAATAAAAACATTAAGTGAAAAATTGAAGGAAAAAGAAGAACAGATAAAGATCTTAAAAAAGAAAATCGAAGATTACGAGAAAAATAGAAGCGAAACACTGATGAATATACTTACAGATGAAGAAAAAATGATAATTGGACTAATAAAAGAACATGGTGATATAACACAGAAAGACCTTGTTGAAATAACCGGAATGACCAAGCCAAAAATTTCAAGAATGGTGTCTGACCTTGAACAGAGGGGAATAATAAGAAAGGTCAAAATAGGCAGAATAAACAAGATAGTCATATCTGACGACTTCAAAGGTGATTGTTATGGACCATAAGAATATTTTATTAATTATTTTTTTGATTTTTTTATCCAGTTTAACCCCCAATACTGCTATCAAAATAGGCGAAAAGCCTTCATTGTCGAATGTTGTTATTATCACTAATGAAAACTGGCCAGATTATATAACTGCAGTTGACTATGCCCATATTTCGGGAGGAATTATACTTCAAACGGATGGAGACCGATTAAATCCTGACGTGGAAAATATAATAAAATCCGTGAATCCTGAAAAAATAGTTATTGTGGGCGGCCACTTGGCTGTTTCAGAAGATGTTGAAAATGATTTAATGCAATATGGAAATGTAATAAGAGTTTGGGGAACTGATAGAATAAAAACCAATGAACAACTACTAAAAACATACATAAATGATCCAAATGACTCTGAAAGGTTATGTATTGTTAACGGATATAAATTTAATGAAGTTGTAACGGTTTCAAATGATTATGTTCCAGTCTATGGACTTATATTGGTTTTAGATCCTGGAAATACCATTAGAGTTTATGAAAATGACCGCGTTAAAATATACACTTCAAATAGATACTATGGAAAAAAATATTTTGGCACATATAGAAAAAATCAAATTCGAGAAATTCCTGGCAAAATAGTGATATTGGAAAAAGCTGATGTGAATTCAAAATACTGCTATAATCCCGATATATGTGAATTTGGATATACCAAGGCCAACATAAGCACTAGCACAGATGAAGGAATTCTAATAACTAAAAATACTCCAGCGGCATTATTACTGTCAAAGTACTTAGATATACCAGTTATTACCGCTGGAAAAACTGTAATCTACCTTGAGGATGATCCAATTAAAAGTAGTATAACTGTTGCAGTGGATATTTTAGTCCTTAAAAAAACTAAAGAGCTCTACAGAATAAATGGCGGGGATTTTGATCAGGCATTAGATGAGGCAAAAACTCAGTTATGGTCTAAACAAATACCTGTTGAAAAATATAATATTCCCTATAGATACGCTAAAAAGTATGTAGAAAATAATTAAATTATTATATTCCAATTCAGGTGATTCTATGCCTTATTTAGTATTAATCAGACATGGCGAAAGTATATGGAACAAATTAAATCTTTTCACAGGGTGGGTGGATGTTCCATTAAGTGAAAATGGACTAAATGAAGCTATAAAAGCCGGGGAGCTCCTAAAAAATTATAAATTTGATATCGCACATACCTCGGAATTGATAAGGGCTATGCAGACGCTTATGATAGTGATGTCAAAAAACATAGCTTCAGGATTTCCTAAAATTGAACACGAAAGCGGCAAGATGAAAGATTGGGGGAAAATATATGATAATCTAGACAAAATTCGAGAAATTTCAGACTCACAAATCGAAGATTCATCGGAAAATGGAAAAAATTATCTCCCAGTCTATAAGTCGTGGCGATTAAATGAACGGTATTATGGAAAACTCCAAGGTATAAACAAGGATGAAGCTAGTAAGATTTACGGAAAGGAAAAAGTCTTTTTATGGAGGAGAAGTTACGATATTGCCCCTCCCGGTGGAGAATCCCTTAAAGATACCTCTAAAAGAACCGTACCATACTTTAAAGAAAACATAATACCTGAGCTCCAAAAGGATAAAAACATAATAGTTTCGGCTCATGGGAATAGTTTAAGATCCATAGTATCATATATCGAAAACTTAAGTACTGAAGAGATCCCAAAACTTAACATTCCTACAGGAGTACCTCTTTTTTACAAGTATGACGTTCAAGAAGAGAAACTTGAAAGGATAGGCTATTTAATTAAAAAAGACAGTTTTATAAATGACTTAGATTACGAATCTCATACAATATAATGTGGTGAACCCTATGAAAATACTGATTTCGGTGTGTGGCGAAGGGTTTGGTCACACGACAAGATGCATTGCAATAGGGGAGGAATTATCAAAAGAACACGACGTAAAATTCATAGCTTACGGCAAAAGTAAGAACTTCATAGAGATGTCTAATTATGAAGTTTTTGAAACCTATCCTGAGATAAAACTAACAGGGAATAATGGAAAGTTCGATATTAAAAAGAGTATATTTAATAAAGATTATAACCCTGCAAAAGCCGTAAAAAGAGAGGTAGAAATAATAAAAACCTACGATCCAGATGTGATTATATCGGACTGTAAATATAGTACAGTTATGGCATCGAAATTTTTAAAAAAACCGTACTATATTATAACAAATCAAAATTACACTAAAACTAATAAAAAAGAGAGAATTATTATTTATCCGGTTATGGAACTGTTAAATATTATAAATAAATCTGCTGAAAGGGTTATTATTCCAGATTTACCTTTACCCTATACCATATGCGAATATAATTTAAAAGCAATTGATAATTTAGTATTCGTTGGTCCCTTAATTAGATATTCCCTGTACGATGAATCTAACAAATTTGAGCCCAATAAAAGTAAGAATGACAATTCTAGGGATTATATTCTATGCGTAATAGGCGGTTTTGAGTATAGATTTAGAATACTAGAGCTATTAAACAAAATAGCAGAAAAGAAAAATTTAAAGGTAAAAATGGTTTGTGGTAGCCATGAGGTCGCAAAAAAACTGAATAAAATAAAATCTAAAAACGTAGAAATTATACCTTTAGTTACCGATATGGAGGACTTGATAAAAAACTGCTCTTTTATAGTGTGCCATGGAGGGCATTCTACACTCATGGAAGCCATAAGTTTTGGAAAACCTATTGTAACTATTCCTGATTTGGATCATCCAGAACAGGAAAATAATGCTAAGAAGATAGATGAATTGAAATGTGGAATAGCATTATCGCATAAGGATTTGGACAACAAACTTGAAGAAGCCCTGGATGAAATCCAGAACAATAAAATATACTTTAAAAACGCTGAAAAATTGAAAAATCTTTGTAAAAAATATAATGGGAGAAAAAATATAAGAAAAGAAATTTGTGTATGATGATTTAATCGTTTGGCGAATAATCGATATATTATAATATACTTTCAAAATAAATTAAACAAAACCATAAATCAACCGATAGTTTTAAGAATTTAATAGAGTTAAGTTTAACCCCTAGTGCAACCAATATAAATATTATAAGGTGTAGTAATGAAAGTAACTGTTTTATCTGGAGGAACTGGGACCCCAAAATTAATACAGGGTTTAAAAAACATATTACATGAAGAAGACATTTCGGTAATAGTAAATACTGGAGAAGATACTTGGGTAGGGGACCTATATATTTCTCCCGATGTGGATACTGTTCTCTACACATTTTCAGATCTTATAAATGAGGAAACATGGTATGGAATAAAAAATGATACTTTTCACTGCCATGAACAGTTGAAAAAACTGGAGTATGATGAATTTCTTAGAATAGGGGACAGAGATAGAGCTCTTAAAATGCATAAAACCCATCTCATTAAAAATGGTTATAAGTTATCAGAGATCATAGAGATGGAGAGAAAATTATTAGGTATTAAGGCGAAAATATACCCAATGACAGATGATCATGTAGAAACCAAAATCTTAGCATTGGACAAATCCGAAGATAAACAAAAATCACAAAGTGATTTTTGTAGCTCTCCGATTGAACAAAACCTTCAGTTTTGTAGCTCTCCGATTCTCCTAAAATTTCATGATTTCTGGATTAAAAGAAGAGGTAATGTTAATGTTTTAGATGTTATCTATGAGAATTCAAATTATGCAGGAGCTGTCGAAGCTGCATTAAATGATATCGAAAATAGTGATTTTGTTTTGATAGGTCCGTCTAATCCCATAACTTCCATAGGACCAATTTTAAGTATTAAAGATATTAAAAAGGCACTTATGGACAAAACTGTTTTTGTCGTTTCTCCAATAGTTGGGGAAAGTGCCATTAGCGGTCCAGCAGGGATGTTGATGAATGCAAAGGGGTATGATGTGGATGTTGTTGGAGTTTATGAATTTTATAAAGACATAGTAGATACTATGATCATAGACAATATCGATAAAAATAAAAAAGATAGAATAGGGTGTGAAGTCATAACCACAAATACTATTATGAAGGGGTTAAATGATAAAGTAAATTTGGCAAAAGATATTATAAAATGCTTTGATGAAATATAAAATTGTGAATAAGCCATTAGAAAATCAATTATGTTCTAAATTTATTTAAAAAATTATTATTAAATATTTATAGTACTTCAAGAATGATAATGTATGAATCATAATAAAATTAGACATAACAACCCATAGGATGATAGGATGATAGGATGATTCAAATAACGGTTATACAGATAGACAACTATGGACCATGGACTGTTACCCCAAAACCAAGAAGAGAAAGCGATTTACAAGCATTGCAATCAAGATTATACAGTGATTTGAACCTGCAATTTGGTGCCCATAAAGGGCTTGTATTCTATACAAGATTCGACAACTTAATTGCAATAACAAATGGCATAGATTTAACAACTCACAAAAGAATTCAAGACAGTATTAAAAATAGATATCCATTTACAGTTAGCATGGTAATAGCTTCAGCAGAAACTCCGTATGAAGCTCAGAAATTGGCTACTGAAAAACTTCAAGAACATGGTAGTGCTCAAGATGAATATAGAAAAGAGATTTTAGATGTTGCAAATGAATTTGTGATGAATGGATATGTCCAATTGGCACACGTTGATATTAACAACATCACCAAGACATTAACCGATGTAGAAAATGCCTACGACATATATTTAAATGTTCATGAAGTGCAGTTGAAATTAATAAAGGGATTAAAGAAGTACAACTCAATGGGATTTTTTATCGGTGGAGACAACTTTATGTGCCCATGTAATGGAATGACTGAGAATGATTTTTTAAATATGTTTGATGATATCGTAGATTCTTGTGGCGTAGAATTGAAAGCTGGAATAGGTATTGGAAAAACCGCCGAAGATGCTTCAAATCTTGCAGATGTTGGGTTGGAGCTCATAAGGGATGGAAAAACCAAAAGTCCTGTATGTACACTCAAACAAGATGGTGAGAATAGTAAAAAAACAGCTTACAATTACATGTGTCCAATATAACATAGAGAGCATTAAACAAGAAAACCTGTATTTATTCAATTTGGCGGGGGTCATATGGAACAGCAAGTATTGAATAAAAATAATATAAATAAAATAGTTTTGGCTCCAATGGCCGGAATAACTGACGGGGATTTTTGTAAAAAACTAGGCACTGGTTTATTTGGTATCGTCACTATCGGGGCATATAATTTAGATGAGGAAACTTTAGTAGCCAGTGAAAAAATTGCTAAAAGAGGCAGAAAAGAGTTTGTTTATAACTTGAATGATTTTGAAGAATTGATTGTATCTGAAATAAAAAAGGCAAAGGAAAGTAGAGCTCTTGTTTCGATAAATATAAGGTTTATAGATATAGATAAAAGTTTGGATAGAATAAAAACCATTGGAAAACACGCCGATATAATTGAATTAAACTGCCATTGTAGGCAGAAAGAAATTACAGATTTAGGTATTGGTCAAGAGCTCTTAAAAAAAGAAAACAATGAAAGATTAAAAAACTTTTTAGTTAAAATATCGGACTTAAATCTAAAAACTCCTATTTTTCTAAAGGTAAGGGCCAACTATGTTAGTGTCGCTGAACTAATATACAACTTAAACTGCGTGAAAGATTATTTCCATGGGATACACATAGATTGTTTTAATCCTGGCAAAGACTATGCCGATTTGGATTATTTAAAAGCCATGCGAAACAACTTTAAAGATAAAATTATTATTGGAAACAACTCAATAAGATCCATTGGAGATGCAAAAAATATGCTTAAATATGCCGATTTTGTTTCAGTTGCACGATGTGTTTTGAGTGGAAATGTAGAATGGATTAAAGAATTCAATAGAACGCAGATATAATTTTTTACTCTTTTTAAATATATTAGTTTATATACAAATAACCCCAAACTAATTTTAGCTTTTTTAAACATCAGGGGTGGGCATTTAATGAAAAAATTATTAATGGGTGTATTTTTAGTTTTTGCAGTTGTAGCTTTAACCGGCTGTGTAGATGAATATTTAGGACTATCTTTGGAAGATGTCAATCCAGAAAAATTTATTGTTGAAAAAGGAGAGGTTCATTATTACAAATGGGATGTAAATTCAGAGAAAATGCGTTTAAAATTCCAAATAGAGAGCGATGAACCAATCGATATATTTATTGTTCCAACAGACGAAAATTTGAATAATTTGCAAAATGGGAAAAAGTTCCAATACATTCCAGAATTATCAAGAGAAAAAACATTATCATTTAGTGGAGAAGGAACGACCTTAAATTCATCCCATTTGGTAATTGTCAATTATGGAAATAAGGATGCAAAGGTATCACTTAAAAGTTTAGTATTAGAATGTTATGAGGGGGAAGAAACATTAAAATCAGATATTCATAATCCCCTAAAATTTATTTCGAAAGAGGTAAGTTTTAACACCTCAACTACTTATTATGGACCATATCCATTAGCATTTTACAATACCCATTATGAACTTGGAGAGCCGGATATAACATTTAATATAATCAATAATGGAGATAAGCCAGCAACCATAAAACTCACATCTGAATATCAAGGATATAGTAACAAAGCAGTAACAACAGAAACAATGGATCCAAAAGAAACAAAAGAGATAAATCAAACAATTCCCTTAATAAAAGATAAAATAGAAAAAATAAAGACCAAAACAAAATTCAGTTTACATTATACAATTGAGTATGATAACAATGGGGAATGGAAAACTCACGACGAACAAACTGTAATGATTGACGTCTATCCCATGGATACAATGTTATGGGCAATTAAAGACGATAATGGAAATTATATCCTAATGAATGAATATATTGCGGTCTTTGTAGTTCCAAAAGATGAAAGCATCATGGAAGTGTTAAGTAAAGCAAAAGAATATCATCCTGAGAGAAGTTTAAGTGGTTATCAATCAGAAGATGTTAATTCACAAGTTAAGGCAATATATGATGCATTAAAGTATGATTATAAAGTTAGTTATATAGATGTGTCAAATGCCTATGGAAAAGATGTAGTTCAGAAAGTACGATTACCAAAAGAGTCATTGAAACTTAAATCTACAAACTGCATTGATGGATCAGTATTATTCGCCTCAGCTATTGAAGCTTTAGGGATGCGTCCATACATTATTATACTTCCCGAACATGCATTTGTTGCATGGGATATTGATGAAAACGGAGCATATGGTATTGTAGCATTAGAAACTACTATGGTTGGAAATGCTAACTTCGAAGAAGCTTTAAATGAAGGTAACCGAGAGCTCGAGGAAAATTGGGATGTATTAATTGATGATGACCCATGGAATGGGCAAATAATCGATATAAAAGAGTGTAGAGAACAAGGAATACTACCAATGGAATAAACTCAATATTAATTATAATTATAATGATTTGGAAATTACCCTTATAATATCTCCATCAGAGATTATTCCTACCAATTTTTTTTCTTCATCAGTTACTGGAAGTTGATTTATTATTTCCTGTCCATTTCCAAACATATCCATCTTTTTTATTGCCTCAACAATTGAATCTTCAGGACTTACCGTAACAACGTTTTTGGTCATTACATCACTAACCCTGGTATCAAGTGTGTATTTATCTATTATTAAATTATAACCTATGTCTGTAGTAGTTATTATTCCAATAACTTTTTTATCGTTATCAACTACTGGCAAACAGCTTATCTTATATTTTAGAAGGATTTCAAAAGCTTCAACCACACCTTCTTCTGGTGAAACTGAAACAACATCCTTTGTCATTATGTCTTTGACTTTTACATCCATAATTTCTTTCATTAAATTCCCTCCTGTATGCCATATATTAATCCGAGTTTAATAGTTAACAGTTTGTCCAAAAATGTTTTTAAACTAAATGTTCAATTTTATATGGGATTTTAAATTTATTAAATAACCTATTTGGCTTTAAATGAAAAAGTTTATATACCCCTTCCCATAAGGACGTTTGAAAATTATTACTAAATTGCAAAAGGGATTTTATGATTAAAAAGGCTAAATTATCCCATGAAAACAAAGTTTCAAGTGGAATCAAGAGATTTAGTGATTTAAAAATAGATGACAGAGACTATGACACATTCATATGGACTAAGGAAATTCTTGAACCTGAAGAAATCGATATCTGGAAGAAAACCATTGAAAACGAAATAAAAAATGGAAAAAATATATACAATATGGCAAGACTCTACAGAGCTCATGATTTTGCTGAGCTCGTGGAGCTCGCTAAAAAGTATGGAGTAAATGTTTTCGATTGTTCAGACCCAAACAAATTTGAAAAATTAAAAGATTATGCTGAAATGGGACTAAATGGAATTAATGGAACGGTAATAACAATAATGGGCACAGGCCGGCAGTGTGGAAAATTCACAACATCAATGGTTTTAAAAAAATGCCTTGAAAAATACTACAACGTAGGAATTGTAGGAACTGAACCTCAGTCAGCCATATGTGGTGCAGATGAAATGGTAATCCCTCAGGTTATACCTGCCTGTCATGTAGCTTCCACAATATTTGGGGCGATTAAAAAAGTTGATTTGGAAAATAAGGACATTATCATAGTTTCAGGACAGACTGGTATTTTTTCAGACCCTTTAGAGGTTGGAACTGGTAGAGGCGGCGGAGTAATTAGTTTATCCATCTTATTAGGTTCAAGACCTGATTTTATACTATTGGCATCAAATACTGCAGATTCAAAAGAAATAAAACGTAACATTAACTTAGTGGAAGATTTAACTGGAAAAAAAGTCATCGGCGTTACATTAAACGGCAAAAATATATCCACCACAATCTCAGATTCTGAAAAACAGGGTTCTTCAAACAACCAAAATCTGGAGGACATTATAAATAAACTAAATTTAGAATTAGGAATACCTGTAGCAGAGGTTATAAAAGGCATTAATCTGCAAAATCTCGTAGATGAAATAGTAAAAAATATAAAATAATTAAATAGTTAAATAAGGATAGTTTTATGATTTTATAGTTTTTAGATAATTGGCAAGTTTTTTTCCAATTCCGATTATTGCAAGAATTGGTGGAGCTCCTGGAGCTTCGGAGAATACAGAAGCATCACACACAAACAGGTTCTCCACCTCTGTCTCAAAGTTTTTATCTACAACCTTTCCAACTGCACAGGTTCCTCCAGGATGGGAGCCCCTTGGAATTGTAGAGTATATCCTGTCTATCCCAACTTCACTAAGCATGCTGGATACGGTTCCAACTCCTTCAGACATTATTTGAGCATCTTTTTTTGTTATAGGTTTCTTTACATAATCTTTTCCAACTTCACCAACACTTTCATCCTTTATCTTCACCATAAACCCGATTATATCTTCTTTATTTACATTCTCGTATTCTTTGATCCTATCGTAGAGTAACATAGAGTAATGGGTTGCAAGAATAAAATCTTTGTATTTTTTATGTATAGACATAGGAACTTCTTTGTTGAAATTTGCTCCTTTTAATATTCCACCAACTGTAACAAATGTATCTACAAAGAGATTTTTTCCAAGGTGCTCATTATCCAATATACTGCTCAATATTCTTGGTGAATCTATTCCACCTGCTGAAACTATAACTTTTTTGGATTTAAAGATCTTCCTTCTGTTCTCATTTCTATCTATACATTCAACAGAGAAAATATCTCCGTCTTTTTTAATGTTAATTACTTCACAATTAATTATTATGTCGGCATTTGATTTTTTTATAAAATCCAGAGGAGTCCATTTTGCATCACATGGCCTATGGGCACACATTCCGCATTTATTACATTTACTGAAATCTATATATTTTGGAGTCCTTTCAAATCCAAAATCAAAAAATCTTTTTGTGGTATCGTTGATAAATTCCATTGGAACTGCACTGACATTCAACTCCTTCTCTATCTCTTCATATATTTCATCTTCAATTTTTATGTCCTTTAATTTTATCCTAATCGCATTTCCTACTGAAAATACCGCAGCACCACCAAGGGAGTTTGAATACAGTACATCCACACAGTCTTCTTCTATTGCATATTGGGGCATATCTCCCTTTTCAATTAACAGTATTCTTTTATCTGGAAAGAATTTACTCAACTCCTTTAAGACAGTACTGCCTCCTACTCCTGAACCTATCACAATAAAGTCATAATTATACATGTCCTAACCTCACTACATATTGATTATGGATAATAGGGTAAATAAATATATAAAGTGAAAATTCTAAAAGAATTTTCACAATATCGAGCTCACGTAGTGAGCGAAGAACTATGAAAATCCATTATTGGATTTTCATTTAATCCCTTCACTCACGAATGGAGTAAAGTAAAAATGTAATAGTTGAGTAAAATCTTTACGGTTTCAACCCTCACTTAGGTGGGTGTTGAAAGAATTTTAAACCAACTTGTTAAAATTAAAATTATTTTTTTAACATATTTAAAATTTTACCATAATGCATTACATATACTAAAAATTTTTAAGGTGATATAGTGATAATAGTAACTGGTTCCAATTCCCAAGATTTAGCCTACAGGGTGGCCAAATTATCAAACTCAAAACTTATGAGAGTTGAATCAAAGAAGTTTCCTGATGGAGAAATATATGTTAGAATCCACGGTGATGTAAAAGGAGAAGATGCTGTTTTAATTCAAACACAGAGTAGCCAAAATGATGCAATAATTGAAACTATATTACTATGTGAAGCCCTAAGGGACGAAGGTGCAGAAAGTATAACTGTAGTTGCCCCTTATTTGGCATATGCTAGGCAGGATAAAAAATTCAACAGTGGAGAACCTATAAGCATTAAGGCTTTAGCAAAGTTATATTCAACTGTTTGTGACAGATTTATAACCATAAACCCCCATGAAGTACATATTGAAAAGTTCTTTAGTATTCCATTCATATACGGGGACGCAGTTGGTAAATTGGCAGAATATTTCAAGGATAAATTGGACAATCCAATCATACTTTCCCCAGATAGGGGAGCTATTGAGTTGGCAAAAAGAGCTTCCGAAGTACTAAGCTGTGAATACGATTACCTTGAAAAAACGAGAATTTCACCAACTGAAATAAAAATAGCCCCTAAAAATTTAGATGTAAATGGAAGGGATGTATTAATTGTTGATGACATAATATCCACCGGAGGAACAATGGCAACTGCAATAGGCATGTTAAAAGAGCTGGGGGCTAAAAAAGTAATGGCATCCTGTGTCCATCCTGTTCTAATTGGGGATGCATTAAACAAGCTCTACATGGGTGGGGCCGATGAGGTTGTAGGTACAGATACCTATCTATCAGAAGTCAGTAAGGTCAGTGTTGATACAGTAATTGCCGATTTATTGAAAAAATAAAATTATATTTTAGATTTCCACTACATAATATTTTAATCATATTCCCAATAAAGTCCATCCAATAAAATAGCTACAGGATATCCCATTGTAGTTGAAAGCTCAGAAGCATAAATAACTAGTTTATAGGCCTCTTCTGGAGTTTTTGGACAGTAATATGGAATTTCAACAGTTTCAAGTAATTTCTTAGTCCATTGGCCCATAGGTATTTGAGCAGGAATTTTTTCCTTTAAATCCCCTCGGTGACTGATTATCATAGTTAATGGAATCTGATAAACTTTACAGAGGGAACCTATTGCATTTATTGAATTTCCCAGACCTGAATTCTGCATTAATATGGCTGTTTTTTTCCCAGCCAGGTGAGCTCCTGCACACACCCCTATACCTTCTTCTTCTCTTGTTACAGGAATATGAATTAATTCCTTCTCACTACACTGATCAACAAGTTTTAAAAGATTACTCAAATTTGCACATGGAACACTAGTTATAAAATCTATTCCTGATTTTTTGATTGCCTTATAAATTGCCTCAGTTGCATTCATATTCTCTCACCAACTAACTGTTAAAATAATGATATGATAAGATTGTAAATTATATTATATAAGCTCTTAAAACTTTTAGAAGAAATTTCATATTATAATGGTGTGCAATTTAAGTAAATCATTCAATACATTGTAAATGAATACTGTAGTAAATAAGCCCAATTTAATTTAACAATGTATATTTATGTTTAAATAAAATTTACCTGTATCATTAGTTATGTGAGTAATGCACACCACCATACTTACTAACTTTTTGACTCTAAAATAAGGGAGATATTATGACTGTAAAAATATATGTTGAAGGATATGGTTGCACTTTAAACTCTGCAGATACCACGATAATAGAAAATTCCATCAAAGAATTTAAAGACTTCCAAATAATAGACAAAGATGAAGATGCCGACATTGTAGTTATAAACACCTGTATAGTTAGATTGGAAACAGAACATAAAATGATTTCAAGGATAAAGTATCTCAGATCATTGAATAAAAAAGTTGTTGTAGCAGGTTGTATGGCAAAAGCTCTAAGGGAAAAATTAGAAGGTATTTCAGATATTTTAATAATGCCTAAAGAAGCCCATTTATCTGGAAAGATGCTCCATAATTTATTCAATGAGCGTATAGAAAAAGAAATCATACCGAAAGACAGAAATAAAAATAAAATAGGTAAAATTGGAATAGATTCCAATAACTTAAACGATAAATTGAAATATTTAAAGCCCTCAAAAAATTCAATAATTGTACCTCTTCCAATATGTGAAGGATGTGTTGGAAAATGCTCCTACTGTATTGTAAAAGTTGCTAGAGGTAGGTTAATATCTTACGACAGAGAATTTATTGTAAAAAAAGCCGATGAACTAATAAAAAACGGTGCAAAATGCCTATTGGTTACCGCCCAGGATACTGCATGCTATGGTTTTGATAGAAACGATAATCTTCCAAACCTAATAAACGATTTATGCTCAATAGAAGGGAAATTTGGAATGAGAATTGGAATGATGCATGCAAAAAACGCTCTAGAAATTTTAGACGAACTGGTTGAATCTTATAAAAACGACAAGGTTACCAAATTTTTACATCTGCCAATCCAAAGCGGTGATGACGGAGTTTTAAAGGACATGAAAAGAGAATATACTGTTGATGAATTCATCTCGGTAATAAGTGAATTCAGAAGAAAGATAAAAAACCTAAACTTCACAACAGATGTTATTGTAGGTTTTCCAACTGAAACAGAGGAAGCATTTGAGAACACCTTAGAGATATTGAAAAAACTAAAGCCAGATTACACTCATGGGGCAAAATACACCCAAAGAAAATATACCGAAGCTGCAAGACTTAAACAGGTGGATACAAAAATAAGAAAAAGAAGATCTGAGATATTAAACGAATTAAGAAGAGAACTGAGCTATGAAAACAATAAAAAACATATTGGAGAGAAATTTGAAATATTGGTTACTGGGAAAAACGAAGGAATAACTGAAAATTGTAAACCAGTTAAGTTTAACGAAGATGCTGAGATTGGAACCTTTAGAACCATAAAAATAACTGAAGCTAAAACTTTCGGTTTATTTGGAGAGCTTAAGTAACATATCGCCGAGCTATGATATACTACCCCATCTTTTTTACCATTAAATTATTATAACGTCATTTATAGATAGGCCATAATTATTTTTTTGATTGCCATATTGAAAATCTTTATAAAGTATATTGTAGTATAATTTTTCACGATTTCTTAAATTGCAATATGTATAATATTTGCATACTGCTTTCATAAGATAATATAAATATATATGATATAATGTTATAAATGTATCAATCCCATATGATAAAATGCGTAGTCGGTAAAGGGGGATACAATGAACAAACTAAAAAATGTATCATTGAAAACAAAATTGATAATCATGACTGCAATGCTGTCTATACTATCTATTACAGTAGCAGGTTTTTATTCATACGATACAGCAAAAAGCAGTTTATTGGATGAAGAGTTTAACAAACTTGACGCAGTGAAAATCATTAAAAAGAATCAAATTGAAGCATATTTCAATACTAAAAGAAAAGACATTGAAACACTTTCTGAATTACCATCAATAAGAAAGGCCCTGAGAGACTATACTGAGGCGTATAAAAAAGGAATAAATTCAGTAGAATATAAAGAGAGTGAAAAAAAATGGAATGGTATTTTATCAACATATACAAAAAAACATAACTATTACGATTTATTTTTAATAGACAAAAATGGAAACGTAGTATATACAGTATGTAGAGAACCGGATTATGCAACAAACTTAATAAACGGGCCTTATGCATCAACAGGTTTAGGAATAGCGTTTAAAGAGGCATTAAATGGAAAATTCAAGATAACTGACATTGAACATTACGCACCATCCAACGACGCACCTGCAATGTTTATGGCGGTGCCAGTTTATGATGATGGGGAATTAATAGGAGTGTTAGCTCTTCAAATACCATTGGATGAGATAAGTAAAATAATGAACGAAAGAACTGGACTTGGCGATACTGGTGAAACTTACCTGGTAGGTAAGGATTTATTGATGAGATCTGATTCAAGATTCTCAAATGAACCAACAACATTAAAATTGAAAGTAGATACTGAAACAGCAAAATTGGCCATTGAAGGAAAAGAAGGTCATAAAATAATCACCGATTATAGGGGTGTTCCAGTACTGAGCTCATATGCCCCTGTAACAATATGTGGGCAAATTAAATGGGGAATATTATCTGAAATCGACTTAGCCGAGGCAATGGCACCAGTAGATGACTTGAGAAATAATATAATAATTGGCTTGATAGTATTGGCATTACTGTCCTCTGCTGCAGCATATTACATCTTAGAGCACTTAATAATAAGATATTTGAGAGAGCTCGAAAACATTCTGGACGAATTAATAAAAGGCAATTTGGAAATAGAACCAAAAATAAAATTCAACAATGATGAGATAGGTAGGTTGTATGATAAAGTGAGTACGTTGGTTGAAAACCTGCAAGAAGAGGCCAAACGACAACTTGAAGATAAAAAAGCACTGGCACAAACATTTAAAGAGCTTACCATGACTATGCAGAAAGTTGCCGAAGGAGATCTAACAGTGAGAATGGATGAAAGTGGA
>JAALLQ010000025.1_pt1 | contig 56021 bp, 63 predicted proteins | sample 7245921 | NCBI WGS metagenome assembly JAALLQ01 (sample SAMN13049200, study PRJNA578106) | oil field metagenome | isolation source: filtered produced water from oil reservoir B7 | place: USA:offshore Texas | collected 2016 | reverse complement strand
TTCGCATCATTTGAGGGCTGTTTGTCAAGGGCGACTACGTCGATTTTCATCCACCCTATCGGGTTTAGAAGATATATTTTTGTTATTTGATGTTTTTCATAGAACTTTTGACACTACCAGTTTTACTATTTGTTATTTTAGCAGAGACTCTTGATGTATTCTAGATAAGAATTTCTTGACGGTTACTGTTACAAAGAGGATACTAAAATGTACAGTAGATAAATAATTGAATGTGGACAATCAACTTTTTTTACAAAAATCATAATATGGAATTGAGCATTAATTAATGTTAGCCTCGGCTAAGGTATGGTCTTCTGTCAATAAAACGGACAACATAAATTTAATATATTCTTGAATCAATCAACTTGCATACCTTTTTTCATAATCATATGGCGAAGCCATCTTGCAATGACTATGAATCCTTGTTGTATTGTAGAAAGCTTCAATATATTCGAAAATAAGCCTCCGTGCATGATTGATATTCTTTATGACGAATCTGTTCAGATACTCTCTTTTTATCAGAGCATGAAATGACTCGATTACAGCATTGTCCCAAGGCGTAGCCTTTTTGGAATAGCTTCTGATGAATTTGCCTGCCGGAGTAGCATCTATATATGCTTTGGAGACATACTGCACTCCTCGGTCGCTGTGAATGAGTATAGGGGTATCTGAATCTCTTGAAGACTTTGCTTTGTTTACAGCTACAAGCACGCTCTCGCTGGAAAGTGAATCCGAAACATTCCATCCTACTATCTTGCGAGAAAACAGATCCATTACTGTTGTAAGATAAACGAATCCATCCAGTGTCCACACATAAGTGATATCTGTTACCCAAACTGTATTAGGAGCAGAAGGCGAGAATTTTCTGTTGAGTATATTTTTAAGCTTAATGTCAAAATCCGGATCGATAGTCGTCCTTTTGTATGGACTTATCCAGATTGCTTTTATTCCGGATTCACGCATATAGTTTCCAACAGTTTTTTCTGCGATTACATGCCCTTTGTTTCGAAGTATGGATGTGATCTTTGGAGCTCCATAGATCTGCTTTGATTCGTTGTAGATCTCTATCATTTCTTGTTTAACTTTTTGCTTTCTGATTTTTTGCTTTGAATCTTGCCTTTTTAGATGATCATAATATCCGGAGGATGACACGCCCAGTATTTTAAGCACACTATTAACTGATATCCGGCGCTGATTAGATAGGTTTGCAATTTCAATATATATTGCTTCAGTTAGTCTTTGTTTAGTATGCCTATGGCCTTTTTTAGGATTTCAAGTGCATCTTCTTTATCTCTCAGTTCCTTTTTGAGTTTTGCAATTTCTTTTTCAGAATCTGAGGAATAATTTCCTGAACCTCTGTGACTTACTTTATTATCGTTGTTTTTTGCATTTTGGATCCAGTTATTAAGACTTGAAGCACTAATTTTCAAATCCGCAGCAGCGGCTTTGATAGATTTACCAGATGAATGATAATAGTTTACCGCATCTTGCTTGAATTCGGAGCTATGCATTTTATTTTTTGTACTCATAATATCTCTCCTTTTCTGATTCGTTTATTATATCAGATTCAAGGATATATCATGTTTAGCTTCTCCGTTATTTATTCTAACAGCAGGTAAATTATAGTTTTTTTATACAAGAGGAGGGAGATAGAAATACTTATAGAATGGTTTCAAAACTTAAATCCTATACATCAGGCTTTTTTAGCAACATGCTTTACATTGTTTGTAACTGCACTAGGTTCAGCAATGGTTTTCATATTTAAAAGTTTAAATCGTAAAACACTGGATATAATGCTTGGTTTTGCTGCAGGGGTTATGATAGCAGCAAGCTTTTGGTCACTTTTAGCACCTGCAATAGAAATGTCACAGGAAGTCTCTAAATATCCATGGATTCCTGCCGTAATAGGTTTTTTACTTGGAGGAATAAGTTTAAGAATTATAGATGATTTTTTATCTAATTTCAATACTCGCTATTATTGTAAAGGTGTCAAAGACATTCAAAACAGCTGGCACAGAAGTATTTTTTAATCACTGCAATAACATTGCATAATATTCCAGAAGGAGCAGCAGTTTCATTCCCCCTACGCAGAGAAGGGGTATCACGTTTAAAAAGTTTCTGGTTCGGTCAACTCTCCGGCATGGTTGAGCCTATTGCTGGTATAATCGGTGCCTGGGCAATAATTTTTATGAAGCCTATTCTGCCATATGCATTATCCTTTGCGGCAGGTGCCATGATGTTTGTAGTAATTGAAGAGTTGATTCCTGAGTCTCAGTTGGGAGCACATGCAGATATTGTGACCATGGGGTCAATGCTGGGATTTTCAACAATGATGTTATTGGATGTGGCTTTAGGATAAAACAGGTTTTCTATAAATACCATTGCTACTTTAGTTAAATATTAAGGACACACAAAGCTATTATCAATATAAAAATTTTACTCGAAAACAAAATATATACCAATAAAAATCAATATAAGACCGATTATTCTATTTAATATTTGATGCCATCGAGCCATCCATCTCGTATTTTCTAATATTCCAGCCAGCCATCCTATAACAAGAAAAGGAAAACTATGGCCTACCCCAAATATAAAAAGCAAAAAAACACTTTCAAAAATAGATTGCTTAACTATAAAATAGCTTATCATTGCTAAAAACATAGGTGTTGTACATGGTATAGCCGTAAAAGCAAATAATGTTCCTAATGAAAAAGCCTTTGTTATAGGATGGTTTAATTGTCTTTGTTTTCTTTTCTTTTGTTTAAAACTAAAGTAAACAATCGTAAAAGGTAATAATTTCAAAATATGATATAGCCTTAAACCAAGCATATATAAACCCATTGATACAAATATAATTGCCAAAATATTGTTAAACATACTTTCATATTCTTTGAACCATTCTATAATCTTCTCCCCGAGGAAAATACTTATTATTCCTAGAATAGTAAATGTAATAATAAAAGAAATCATTATTGCCAATGAAGTTGAGAATATAACTTTATTTTTAGATTTATTTTGAAATACCAGTACGCTAGATGCCATACCAACTCTACAAGGATCGAAGCCAGTCAATAATCCAGCAAAGAAACTGATAAGCACAGCTATAGAAAAGTCTATATTTGATAATTGTTTAAGAAAATCTACTATCCATTCCATTTATTAACACCCCCCAATATTATTCATATTTGAGGGTGCTAAATAAAATTCCGAAATTTTCTATATGAATATGCTGCTATAGTCTTAATCTAATTAGATTCTTTTGTGATTTATATGAATATGATAATTTCTATTCAAAAAAAGTCGTCATTCCATGACATTCCCTATTCAGTAGGTATTTCCACATACAAATATTTCTCTATCAATTATTTTTGAGCACTCCATATTGAGATTGTACAAAACACTGTATTTATCTTTTTATCAACTATTACATTCTTAAAACCTTCTTGTTTAATAAGCTTGATTATTTCACCCTTTAAATGAAGTTCAGTATTATTAAAGCCATCCAATAACCTTAACATAAAAAATCCAAGCTTTAATAGAGGATTTTGAGGCTTATCCCAATCAGCTAGAATTAGTTTTCCATCTTTTTTTAATATCCTATGAATTTCTTTAAATGCTTTTGCTTTATCCTCATTGTTAAGATGGTGAAATAAAAGGCTCGATACAACGACATCAAATGTATTTTCATCAAATGGTAATTCTTGTGCATATGCATCAAATAGACGTATATTTATATTTTATTTATCTGCTTTCAATTTTGCAATTTCTAAAATCCTCTTATCTGCATCTACTCCAACAATATCACAATTTTCATATCTGTCCTTAATTTTTAACAATAAGGTCCCTGTACCGCAACCTACGTCTAAAACTTTACAGGCACCTTTAATTTGTGCAATACTTATTACGGAGTTTTTAATAGTGTTATCTCTACAGGTAATTCTTACTACATGGTCATATATGCCATCAAGAATTTTAAATTTCAAAGCATGTACTATTTTTTCACTCATTACAATAAATCTCCTATTTAATATTTTTCTATAATATTGCTTATCACTAAATCTAGCTTTTTACTTATTATTAATACTTCATCTATATTTCCTTTGTCTATTGCACTACTTAGCTCGTCTTTTAAAACTTCAAGCTTATCTATAACAATACACTCCTTCCGACTTGTAAAGGCTAGAGAAGGATAAACCTCTATTCTTCACTAAACTTAAAGACTTAACTCATAAGGGTGAAATAAGTTCGTTAAGAAACTATACTTGGCTGCAGGTATATATTGCTACTTGTTTCCCGTGGGTATTATATAGAAAGTGTTTCATTTTCCCATCATTCTACACCCATCGGTTTTCGAGAATATAATTGATAAAAGGTTTAGAGTAGTTATATAACAGTATTATAAAAGATTCTAATAAAAGGATACAATCATGCCTCCCTTTCCTGCATAGGTTCCCATTGTTGCACCCATATAATTTATTATAACATCCTTTGGTTTGTATCTCTTTATAATCTCATCCCTTAGGAACTCAGCATCCTTAAGGTTATCTATATGGGTTATTCCAAACACGGTATCTGAAAAATCCCTTTTCCTTTCTCCAATTATATCAATAGTCCTCATCAAAAACCTTCTCTTGCCTCGTGTTTTCTCGATTATTTCAACCTTTCCTTCAACCCCTTCAAGCAAAACCTTTATATCAAGAATTTTAGCAATTGAACCCTGAAACTTGCTCAGACGACCTCCCTTAACAATGTTTTCAAGGGTATCAAGTAGAATTAATATATTTGAACGTTTTCTGAGCTCATCAAGGAATTCAACGATTTTATCAATTGGAAGCCCCTGAATAGCAAGCTTTCTGGCCTCTATCAGCTGTAGTCCATGTCCTAATGAACCTGCCAAGGTATCAAAAACTGTCACATCTTGACCTGACATATCTCTTCCAACGCAGGCGGATTGATAGGTACCACTTAGACCCGAAGATATAGTTAGGCAGAGTATAGGCCTTTTGCCTGATAAAGTCTTAAAGAAATCTGCAAAGGCTGCTGGTGAAGGCTGTGAGGTCTTAGGTAGCTCTTTGCCATTACACATCTTCTCATAAAATTCTTGAGGCATTAGGTCTACACCCTCCAAGTATTCCTTTCCATCAATATTTATAGTTAAAGGGACTACAGAAATATTATATTTATCAAGCAACTCCTTAGGCAAATCAGCTGAGCTATCTGTTACTAACTGAATCATGCTATGTCCTCCTCGTTTGTAAAATATAGTATAACCCTTTTTTCTCGAATTTTAATTTAAAGTTGTTGCAATATAAGGTTATACTTGCTTGATGAAAAATCACAGCTAGTATAACCCTAATATCTTATCTATAGTTCACTCTTTAGCTTACATGCAGGTGTTATATATTCTTGATTTTCATTACTCTCATTGCATTTATAACCGCAAGAACAGTTACACCAACATCAGCAAATACCGCTTCCCAAAGTGTTGCAATTCCAACAGCTCCTAATGCTAAAAATATTGCTTTCACTCCCAGTGCAAAGATTATATTCTGCCATACTATCTTTCTGGTTCTTTTAGCTATCTTTATACCACTTACAAGCTTTGACGGTTCATCTGTCATGATAACGACATCAGCAGCCTCAATTGCTGCATCTGAGCCTAATCCACCCATGGCCACACCAACATCTGCCCTTGCTAGTACTGGAGCATCGTTTATACCGTCTCCGACAAAGATCAATTTTCCTTTTGGAGCTTTTTCTTTATCTAATTCCTCTACCTTCTCAACCTTTTGATGTGGAAGTAATTCTGCATGTACTTGATCCAATCCTAGTTGTTTTCCTACCTTATCTCCAACAACCTTATTGTCACCAGTAAGCATAACAGTTTTTCTTACTCCAATATTTTTAAGTTCCTTTATAGCCTGTGCTGAATCTTCCTTTATTTCATCGGATATCACAATATATCCCCGATATTTTTTATCTATGGCAACATGAACAACCGTTCCAAAGGTTTCTACATTTGAATACTCTATATTTTCCTTATTCATTAGCTTTTTGTTACCTGCTAATACCTCATTTCCTTTTACCTTAACCTTTATTCCATGTCCTGATATTTCTTCATAGTCAGCTACCTCATTCTGGTTTACTTCTTTACCGTATTCCTTTAGTATTGATAATGCAATGGGATGGTTTGAAAAGCTTTCTGCATATGCTGTGTATTCTAAAAGCTGTGCTTTATCCATATCACCCTTGTTTACAATCTCTGTAACCTTAAATACACCCTTAGTCAAAGTACCAGTCTTATCGAAGACTACTGTATCTACATTATTTAAAGCTTCTAGATAATTACTCCCCTTCACTAATACACCACTCTTTGATGCTCCTCCGATTCCTCCAAAGAAGCCAAGGGGTATTGATACTACCAATGCACATGGACAGGATATTACAAGAAATACCAATGCTCTATATATCCATTCTGAGAAAGTTGCTCCTTCAATTACTAGTGGAGGAATTATCGCCAATGCTAAAGCAGCAAATACAACTACTGGTGTATAGTACCTTGCAAACTTTGTTATAAAGTTTTCCGTTGGAGCCTTTTTGCTGCTTGCATTCTGAACAAGGTCTAGTATTTTAGATACTGTGGATTCGCCAAATTCCTTTGTAACTTCTACTGTTAATAATCCATTGGTATTAATAAATCCACCTAAAACCTCATCTCCTACATCAACTTTTCTTGGTACAGACTCTCCAGTTAATGCGGAAGTATCAACCATTGATTTTCCTTCTATAATCTTACCATCTAGTGGAACCTTTTCTCCGGGTTTTACTATAATGATATCTCCAATTTCCACTTCATCTGGTGATACTCTCTGTATGTCTTCTCCAATTTTAAGATTTGCAAAGTCAGGTCGTATATCCATCAATGAAGCAATTGATTTTCTAGAACGATCTACTGCTTTACCTTGGAGATATTCTCCAACCTGGAAGAATAACATAACTGCTACACCCTCTGGTGCTTCATTAATTCCAAATGCACCAATCGTTGCTATACCTACCAAAAAGTTTTCATCAAAAACCTGCCCTCTTATTATATTTCTACCAGCCTTTAAAAGAACTTCACCCCCAGCAAGCAAGTAACTGATTGCATATAAACCTATCTCTATGTTATTAGATAAATCAGATAGAGTAGCTATTCCGAATAATACGGCTGAAATAATCAGCCTCGTGGATTGTCTATTGTACCATTTTTCCCTTATATCCTGTTCTTCTTCAGTTTTTTCCATATTTGAACCCTTTTTCTTTTCTTCTATCACATCTACATCAGGCTCTAGCTTTTTCACTATTGTTGCAACTTCATCTACGATACTATTTAAAATTGTTCTGTCATATACCTCTATGATTAATTTGCTTGAGGCAAAATCTATAAAGGCCTTATCCACACCCTTAATGGCATTAACTTTATCCTCTATCTTAGTAGCACAACTTGAGCATGAAAGCCCTTTAAGAGTTAAAATCTTCTTTTTTCTTTTATTGGATACTTTTTCTTTAACAATTACATGTGGTTCAAGTTTCTTAACTATACTTTTAGCTTCTGAAACAATTTGGTCCATATATGATTCATCTGCTTCAATTGTAAGAATTTGAGTTGAAAAATTTACTGTTGCTTTATTTACACCATTAAGCTCATTTACCTTTGACTCAATCTTCATTGCACAATTAGCACAATCTAAACCTTCTAGAATTAATTCTTTACGATTTAATTTGCTCATTTTTATACCCCCTCGTAGACTAATCCTCTACTCTTTTATTGTTTTGACTTACATGTAGAAACCCTTCTACTAAAATATGTTGTATATGATTATTGGCTAAAGAATAACAAACCATATCACCCTCTTTCCTATACTCTACAACTCTTAGTTTTGCTAATACTTCTAACTCCTCAATTACCTCATCTTGGTTCATTTCAAGTAAGTGGAGCAATTCATGATCAGAGATATTTTTAAGATGAATTATACCCGTAGTTAAAGCACTTTGTATATAATTATAATTCATACGTTGCACAACCATCAAATATATGAATACATATTCATATATTTGATTATAACTCTCCCTCTTTGAAAGTCAACCTTTTTTTCTATTTTCAAAACTAGAAACGACTTTACCACTTCTGGTAAAAAATACTTATCCTCCCTAATGAATAAAATCAGTACCCTTTAGTTGACAGAAAATAGACTAAGGGATACAAAGAAACGAAACATTTCTTTGAAACAGTCTCAATTCTTATTCTGTTTATTTCTTATACTTGCTACATTCTTCAAATGTTCTTTATAGGTTTTACTAAATACATGCTTGTTATTATCGAATACATAGTAAAAATACCCATGTTCCTCTGGATATAAGGCTGCTTCTATGGAAGATATACCCGATGAAGCAATAGGTCCTGGGGGAAGACCTTTATACTTATAAGTATTATATACAGAATTAGATTCCAGATCTTTATATAAAAGCCTACTTATATGACCTTCTCCTTTTGTTATTCCATAAATAACAGATGCATCTATTTGTAGTAGCATATTATTTTCTAATCTATTATATATTACACCAGCAATAGTTTTTCTCTCGCTATCATTTGCTGCCTCTTTTTCTATTAAAGATGCTATAGTTAAAATTTTATTAATGCTCAGTCCAAGTTCTTTGGCTCGCTCTCTATTTTTATCTGTAAATACTTCATCAAATCTCTTTAATATCACATCTATAATTTCCTTTTCTTTAAATCCATTTGGTATATAATAGGTATCAGGAAACAGATATCCTTCTAGTTTGTAAAGGATATTATCTGAATCGATATCTATATCAAAATCAGATATGCCTTTTGTAGCTATTTCTAAAAATTTTTCTTTATTTATTAGATTATTCTTTTCTAATATCTCTGCTATTTGATATACAGTATATCCTTCTGGTATTGTAATCTTTATATATTCTTGCTCTGGATCTTGTAGCTTCTTTAAGAGCGTATCTAAGTTTATATTAGGAGGTATTTTAAATTTACCCGCTTGTATTTTATTTTCTTGGCCTTTAAGTTTAGTATATAAAATAAAGTATTCTGCTGAACTTATAATTTTCTTATCTTCTAACTGGCTTGAAATTTCTTTTAATCCTGAGCCAGCCACTATATATAGTGAACTTTCTTGAGTGTTAACTGTAACAGTTAAATTATTATAAATTGTAATTGCAATAAATATGAAAAAACTAAATATTATAATGCCTATGGTTACTCCTTTCTTCATCTACTTCACCCATTCCGATTGATTATTTTTAAATGTATTTTACTTTTCTAAATCTTTTAAACAAAGGAGTAATACTTAAAATCTATATAGTTTAAATTATATCTTTTCTAAATAAAATCCCATATGCTAATAATATTGTGCCACACACAACAAAAACATCAGCTACGTTAAATATAGGATAATTAATTAAAGTGAAATCAAAATAATCAATTACATAGTTTAATCTTATCCTATCTATAAGATTCCCTAGTGCACCCCCTATAATTAAAGACAACGACAACTTTAAAATTCTCGATTTATTTTCCTTTATTGCTTTAAATAAGTAATACATTAGGAATCCAGTTACTGCTGTGGTAACTAAAATCAGAAATACTTGTTTCCCCGATAAAATACTAAAGGCAGCCCCTGTATTAATTGCATAGGTTAGGTTAAATACGCCCTCTATTAACTCAATACTTCCAATGGATTTTAGATAATTGACAGCCAAGTACTTTGATGTTTGGTCAATTGCCACTAATAATATTGGTATTATTATATATATCATTTATTCACCTCAAGTTTATGTTATTTTTTTGTGTTTACTCATATTTCGTACAGGATTGATTTTAAGTATTTTTCATTTTATCTTAAAAATGTATAAACATATGTTAATAAAATCTCCTATAATATCTTTAGCTTTTTAATATTTTCTTTTTATGAAGGTACTCTTCTTCGTCAATCTCTCCATTAACATATCTTTCATGTAATATATGTGTAGCATTGTTTGAAAAATTATTAAATTTATAATTATTTTTAGTTGCTAATTTCACTAACCATATGATAACTGCAACAACAACTAGTATTTTTATAAGTCCCATAACTCCCCACAACCAGCTACTAGAACCAAATCCTAAACCATAATAGCACATGCTTTCTTATCTCCTTTACTTTATATTGATTTCAATAATAAAGCTGTTGGTTACTGTATCAACAGCTTTATTATGATATTTTTATAGTTTTTTCACATTCATAACCCTCATTGCATTAAGAACAGCTATTATTGTTACTCCAACATCAGCAAATACTGCCTCCCACATTGTTGCATAACCAAGAGCTCCTAATATAAGAAATATCCCCTTAACTCCCAGTGAGAATATAATATTCTGCCACACTATTTTTCTAGTTCTCTTAGCTATCTTGATTGCACTTACAATTTTTGATGGCTCATCAGTCATTATAACTACATCCGCCGCTTCAATTGCTGCATCTGAGCCAAGTCCTCCCATTGCAACTCCAATATCTGCCCTAGCTAGTACAGGTGCATCATTTATTCCATCCCCCACAAATATAAGCTTACCTTTTTTTGTTTTCTCCCTTTCAAGCATTTCAACCTTTTCCACTTTATGCTGGGGTAAAAGCTCTGCATATACTTTATCTAATCCTAGCTCTTGTGCTACCTTGTTAGCTACTCTACTATTATCTCCAGTAAGCATAACAATCTGTTTTACTCCTACTTCTTTAAGTCCTATTATTGCATTCTTTGAATCTTCTTTAATCTCATCGGAAATTAATATATAACCAACATACTGTCTATCTATAGCTATATGAACAACAGTTCCCGCTTCATCTACTTCATTATATTTGATATTTTCTTTTTTCATTAGCTTAGCATTACCTGCTAATATTTCTTTGCCCTTAACAGTAGCCTTGATTCCATGGCCTGAAATTTCATTATAATTCTCTATCTCTTTTTTATCTACTTCTTTATCATATTCCTTTAATATTGAAGTAGCTATTGGGTGGTTAGAATAGCTTTCAGTATATGCTGCATATTCAATTAATTTATCCTTTGAAAAATCATTTATAGTACTTATTTTAGTTACTTTGAATACACCCTTTGTTAAAGTTCCTGTTTTGTCCATAACTACTGTCTCTACATTGTTAAGAGCTTCAAGATAGTTTCCACCCTTAACTAAAATACCGTTTTTAGATGCTCCTCCAATTCCTCCAAAGAATCCAAGGGGAATAGATACAACTAATGCACAGGGGCAAGATATTACTAAGAATACCAATGCTCTATATATCCACTCAGAGAAGGTTGCTCCCTCTATTACCAAAGGAGGAACTATCGCTAATGCTAAAGCTCCAAACACAACAACTGGTGTATAGTATCTGGCAAACTTTGTAATGAAGTTTTCTGTAGGTGCTTTTTTACTGCTTGCATTTTGCACTAAATCAAGTATTTTAGCTACAGTTGATTCCCCAAACTCCTTAGAAACCTTTACAGTTAATAATCCATTCTTATTTATAAATCCACCTAAGACCTCATTACCTGCTTCTACTTCCCTTGGAACTGATTCTCCCGTTAATGCTGAGGTATCTAGCATAGAACTTCCTTCAACCACTTCTCCATCTAGTGGCACCTTTTCTCCTGGTTTTACTATGATTAAGTCCCCTATTTCTACTTCCTCTGGCGATACTTTCTTTGTATCTTCTCCCACTTTAAGATTAGCGTAGTCTGGCCTTATATCCATAAGCTCAGCTATAGATCTTCTAGAACGATTGACTGCCAGATCCTGCATGAACTCTCCCGCTTGATAAAAGAGCATAACTGCTACACCTTCGGCAAATTCTCCTACAATAAATGCACCTACAGTAGCTATTGTCATAAGGAAGTTTTCATCAAAGACCTGACCTCTTAGTATATTCCTAAAGGCTTTAAGTACTACTTCTCCACCAACTAATAAATAACTTATAAAGAACAATGTAAATTCAGTCCAAAATGAAAAATTTGAAATCATTGCAGCTCCAAAGAATCCTGCTCCAACCAATAGTCTTATTAATTCTTTTTTATTATCACTTATTCCATGACTGTTTTCCTGTGAAGATTTACTAGTATTTTTACTGTCATTATTATCTTCTACTACAACATCTACATCTGGCTCAATCTTTTTAATTATTTCAGTTGCTTCTTTAGTGATTCTATCTAGCTCTGTTTTATTTCCTTCAATAACCAACTTACCGTTGGCAAAATCTACATAGGCATTATTAACTCCCTTTAAGCCTTTAACTTTATCCTCTATTTTTGTAGAGCAACTGGCACAAGCAAGACCCATTAATACTAAGACTTTCCTACCTTCCTTATCTATTATTTTCTCCTTTACTACTACATGGGGTTCATATTTATTAACAATGTCTCTCGTTGTGGCTACTATAGAATCTATTTCATTTTCATCATTGATTTCTATAGAGAATAACTCTGTAACAAAATTAAAAGAAGCTGATTTTACGCTCTCTAACTTATTTATGTCTGCTTCTATCCTAGAAGCACAGTTTGCTCAAGTTAGACCTTCTAGAATTAGCTGTTTATGAATTTTTTTACTCATAATTTTTCCCCTTTCTTAACTTTCTCTTTATGAATCAATGTAGCTTTTATGGATACATCCTTCAACTAAAATGTGTTGAATATGATTGTTAGCTAGGTAGTAACAAGTCATATCTTCTTCTTGTTTATGTTTAACTACGCCTAATTCTTCTAATTCTTTAAGATGGCTAATAACTTTGTCCTCATCTTTCTTTAATAGTTGAGCCAACTCACAAGTGCATACTTTAGAGTCAAATAAAATATAAATTATTCTAAGTTTAGTTTTATCAGCAAAAGCCTGAAATAGGTTTATTAGTTCTTTGAATTCATCCTCACTAGGTAAATGGTCTTGAACTTTTTCAACTATATCTTCCTGAACTTTGAAATATTTACATTTAAACTCTTGGTTAGAGTTATTCCTTTGCATTTGTATCACCCTCTCTATAAAATTATTGACTATTACTTGTGATTTATATGATTGAATCCTTGGTCAAAAATATTTTCTATGTGATTATCATCTAGGGAGTAGTATGCTACTTTCCCTTCTTTTCTGTACTTAACAAGGCCTGCTGACTTTAACACTCTTAACTGATGTGATATAGCTGATTGTGTCATACCTAATAAAGCTGCTATATCACATACACACATCTCCTCTTCAAATAGTGCATACAGTATTTTAATCCTTGTTGCATCTCCAAAAACCTTAAATAACTCTGCTAAATCATATAGCCTTTCTTCCTGAGGCATATTTAATTTTACCTTTTTTACAACATCCTCATGAATAATGGTACAGTTGCAAAACTCTTCTGATGATTTATTATTAGGCATTATCTTCAACTCCTTATATGTGAATAATTGCTCATGTGTTTGTCTCTGTTATAGTATATACCTTTTTTTACTAAATTTCAACTCTTTTTAAAATAAAAATATAGAATGTTGATTGAAAAACTAAATTCCACTTTATTGAATTTAATGTGGAATTTACTCTTTCATAAATTCCATTAAAGTAATTAAATTTTTATGCCGCGAAAGTATGCTTTACAATGAGAGGTCAAAATGATAGGCTTTTTGTGCCAGGCAGCACCAATCCTCTTATGAGCTGCCTTTGGTGCCTCGTATCATATTGACAGAGGCTCATTGTCAAGCATAACCGTGGAATAATACATACTAATGTTAAGTGGAATTTAGTCTTTCACAAATCATAAGTTCCGCTTTATTTGTGTGTCCATTTTTCTTAAATTATATATATAAAGCTATAGATTCAAGGTGTTTATAAGAAAAAAATCCTACTCAAACCCTGATTGAATGGAATTTACTCTTTCCCTGTGGAATTTAATATTACAGTGGAATTTAAGTTTTCAATCAACGTAAAAATATAGAACCTACTAATATTAATATCAGTAGGTTCTATAAAAAATATTATATTATTTTATTTTAATCCAGCAGACCTTTTGATTGCGTTTTGATGCTGACTATCACTTCTACCATCCTTATGTCTTGAACTACCCTTAAAGTGTAAATCTACCACTCCACTCATTCCATTATTTTTAACCATATCAAGATTATAACCTCTTCCATAACCACCACTTCTCTTAGACAAAGTTGCTCCTTCTGGTTGGTTATCTACTCCCGCATGGGGCATATTGGTCATAGATGCAGCTAAAGCCCTGTTTCCGACATATACTAGTACTGGTCTTCTCTCCCAGCTGAAGCCTCCCCAAATGTCTTTCATAATATTAGTATCATTAGCTGTTAAGGCTTCCACATCAGCATGATTTGTTCCATAGGTTACTTTAATATTAAACTGTTTACCAGTATTAAAGTCTTGAACAACTACATTATCTCCTCTATTAATTAGCTTGTCCTTAACTTCACTCCACCAGTCTACATGTTCCCCAAAACCTTTTCTTGTAACTGAACCTCTGCTTATCGCTTGATTAGATGAATATTTTATTAAACCTAATGAGCTCATCTTATTCAAACTAGAAGCCCCTATAACTCCATCAGGAGTAAGCCCATACTTTCTTTGAAAAGCTATCACTGCATTTTCTGTTACGGGTCCAAAATATGTAGTAAGCTCATCATAGTTATAAACTCCATCTAGTTTTAGGGCTTGCTGTAAAACTTTTATTTCTTCATGATTCATGCCTTTTTTGTACATTCCTTGGCTATTTTGTATAACAAGATTAGTATTTCCTACTTTTTGATATATGCCTAGCTCTTTCATTTTATCTATTGTAGAAGCACCTACTATACCATCGGCTGTAAGTCCATATTTTCTTTGAAAACCTATAACGGCCTCTTCTGTAATAGGACCAAAATAAGTAGTTAATTTATCATAAGTATATGTACCATCCTGTTTTAATGCACTTTGAACAATCTTTATTTCTTCGCAATCTACACCTTTTTTATGTAAATTGTGGCTTTCATCTGCAAATGTCAATCCACTGGGGATTGCAGCTAATGATAAACTTAGAAATAAAGCAATAGACTTCTTACCCATTTATAATCCCCCTCTTTAGTACTCCTTTGTATCTCAAAATTAATATAATTATCAGTAATTGTTTAATACTTTATAAATTTAAGAGGGTCAACAGGTGCGCCATTCTTCTGTACCTCAAAATGAAGATTTGGACCCGTCACTCTCCCTGAAGTTCCTATTGTTGCAATTACTTGCCCTCTATATACCCTATCTCCTTTTTTAACCTTTAATGAATTTGCATGGGCATATAGAGTTTTATAACCATTTCCATGGTCTATTATAACAGACCTACCATATCCATTAATCCAACCAGCAGTTACAACCTTGCCTCCATCAGCAGCTTTAATTGGTGTTCCTACTGATCCTGAAATATCAATTCCCTCGTGGTCTTTTCCCCATCTTGTGCCAAATCTAGATGACACTCTTCCCCTTGAAGGAACATTAAAAACTCCATAGGCCATAGTCTTTGGTCTTTCCTTAGTTCCCTTTAAAACAATAGCATCAGTTGGTTCTTTTAATATTTCTTCACTGATAATATTTTTCTGTTTCAATATGCCATTTATCTTTACTAGTTCTACATCTACCTTTTTCTTTCCTTCCTCACCATTTCTCTTTATCTTCTTTTCCCCTATGTAAATATTGCCATTATCTTCGTAAGTTAACTTAAAGGGTATCTCTTCTTCATATTCTTGTGTTTCAATTGTTTTTACATTTATATAGGGTTCGGGGATATTTAGACTAATCTCCTGTCCGATCTTAAGCTTGTCTAAGTTTATATCAGAATTAGCTATCGCTAAATCCTCTAGACTCACATCATATTTAATAGCAATATCCCAAGCAGTGTCTCCTGATTCAATATTGTAATTTTGTATTTCTTCCCCACCCAATAGTATGTAGGTCAGGGCATCATCAAATGATATTAACTTATTAATGTCTATTTCACTTGGTTTTATCTCAACTTTTTCTGCAAATCCTATCTCTTTTAGCTGTTCACTTTCATTGTAATACTTAGCCTTTAATTGTTGTAAAACCTTTTCTGCATCGACTTCACTCTCAACATAGACCATATCCTTGCCATTAACATTAATAGCGTATGCATCTATCTTAAAATCCAATATATTATATAAATTAGACTTAATATCTTTAGTAGATGTCAAATCATCATTTCCAACTCTAGTTTTCTTAATATTTAACTCCTGACTTAATTTCATTTCTTTATTATATTTATTTTTCATTTCATCTTTTATCTCTTCAATAATGCTATCAACTTCTTCTTGATTTCTAACTACACCAATTACTTTATTATCTATAGAAATGGCATAGGCTGTTTTTGCAAAATAGATGTAACTACTAATCGCAGCTATAGTTAATAACACCCCTATAATAAGATATAAGTATTTATTTTTAAACTTATTAGCATATGCGCCTCCACTCATCATTTCTCCCCCTAGTAAAATAAATCAATTTTAATTATAGCAAAGATTCATGCCTATTGTTATGTAAATAAAATCCATTTAAATTGTTCTTCAAATGATTGCTCATATATTCATTTTTTCTACAATATTTTATCATAAAGAATTTAGTGTATCAATGAAATTATAAGAATTCCAGCTATTACCCCTAACACATTACCAATTGTTGATAATCTACCTTCCCATACTTCTCTAGCCTCTGGAAGAATCTCTCTACATACCACATATAGTATTAAACCACCTGCAAAAGATAAGCTAATAGAAATTGTATAAGAAGATATATTTCCTATATAACCCCCTAATATTGCTCCAATTCCCATGGGGAGTGCAGTAAACATTGAAAATAATAGGGGCGCAACAAATTGTGATTTCCTATTTTTAAGATAAAAACCTATACTTAGCCCTTCTGAAATTCCATGTAGTATTATAATTATTGATAGGTGCATCGCTTTTCTTAATGAAGTAGATACTAGTGCACCAAGGGCAACTCCTCCTGGAATATTATGGATAGCTATACCTATTGAAATAAAAAGTGCAATCTTAAGAAATTTATCATTATTACTTTTAGCAGTTCCCAAATGGTTATGTTGAAAAGTTCCTTCAAGGATAATAGCTAAAGATAAACCCATCGTAATTCCAAAGGATGCTATATATACATTTCCATATTCAAAGGATTCTGGAAGCATATCGAAACATACTAGTGCAAGTATAAGGCCACCAATGAATCCAAGTATTGTGCCCTTTATTCTTCTATTAGTTTTATAAACCACATTAGAAAGAAAAATTCCGCTTATCATTCCAATCCATGCAACAAAAAAACCAAAAAAACCTAAAAAAGCTATATTCGTTTTAAAATCAACCATGAGATCCCTCCATGTTATGTCTTATACTATTCTATATGTGTTTAAAGTATTTATAGAACTTTTTATGAATCTGATTATTAATAGTTCAATAAATAATTAGTAGTCATACATGTCATTGGCTAAACTATCATTTTAAAAACAAAAAAAACATGAATATAGCCTTATTTAAAACATTAAAATCATGTTTTAAGAATTTGTTTTATGATTTATAAATTACACATTTCATTCATTTAAAAGTTATGTTATCTTTATTTCATTTTTTAATTTCTATTATTTTACATATTCCAATTACTCATCCACTATTTCATATTTCTTAGTTTCTCTTTTTTCTCCTTCTTAGATGGATGAACATAGGTTTTATGACAAGCTTGTCATAATTCTCCAAAAATTCTAATAGGGCACTTTGTGCTACTGATTAGAATAAGGAGACTATTTGCTATGACAAAACAAATCAAAGTATCTGATCTGTGCAGGGAACTTGAAAAAAAACTTGTTGGGCTTCATTATTCCGAAGATTCCATGCGCAGATACAAAAAAGTATTCAATGAATTCTTTGAATATGCAGGTGATTGAAATTACACGCAATCAAAGGGAACAGAATTTTTGGTGTTAAAATTCCATCAATTAGGAGGTTTTGTATCCAGTGGTGAATATTCCAAAAGTGAAATGTACTATTTTAGAGCAATACGTTCTCTTGCAGAATATTTTAATTTTGGGGTACTGTTCAGACGCCATGATTTCCATGGAGAAATCATTTGGCCAGAACCTTCCGAGTATGCACCGAAAGTTTTCTCCAATACATCGTGGAATATGGCTGCTCCTATGAACACAACAAAAGATGCCGTAGTATTATCAAGGAGCTGATACTGTTCCTCGACGTGGCGGGAGTACATGAGCTAAACGCTATCACATCCGACCTGATGTCAAGATTCATTAGGTCAATGGTTGGTCTGGGGTCAACTTCAATTGCCGAAGGGATATCTGCCTTGCGACAGTACTTTTGGTATCTGTACCTTAACAGGTATACATTCTACCCGATTGCTATGTATCTTCCACATGCGCCCCAGCGTTTAAGGTTGAAACTGCCTACGGTATGGACAGAAAATGAGATAGAAAGCCTGGTTAATGCAGTTGATATGACAAATTCTATCGGCAAAAGAGACTACGCCATGATCCTCCTTGGTGCAAGACTTGGACTCTGTTCTGGTGATATCAGTAATCTGAAACTGGATGATATCGACTGGAGCAATAAGGAGATCACTGTACTCCAGAGTAAAACCATTCAAGAGCTTGTTCTACCTCTTCCAAATGATGTGGGTTGGGCAATCATAGACTATCTTAAAAATGGAAGACCGGTGACCGAATGTAAGAATGTTTTTGTAGTACATAATGCACCGTATACCGGCTGTCTCGTCAACAGTACCCTTAGGAATACCATCATCAAAATCTTGAAAAGAGCCGGCATATCTATAGATAAAACGAAACACTATGGGTGGCATACGCTCCGCTATTCACTGGCGACGAATCTCCTTCAGAATAATGTAGAGGTAACTACAATTTCTGATATACTTGGGCATTCCGATCCCCAAATCGCGAAACATTATCTGAGAGTCGAATTGAATGGGCTGAGAAAATGTGCATTGGAAGTGGAGGTGCTGGACTATGTAAGGGAATAAGGAGTTTGCAGGGCCACTTGCCTTTTATCTTAAAGGATTTCTGGAAGAGAAACGCTCGCTTGGCTACAAATATAAAGAACAGGAGCGATTGCTGGGTATGCTTGACAAAATGAGCGGACAGTTTGACTGTTCACGGGGGCTGCCAAAAGATTTATGCATAGCATTAACAAAAAAGGAACCAAACTGGCATCAGACTACACAGGAACTCCGTGTGGCATTATTACGTGTATTGTCTGAATACATGATCCGGCATGTTGTTCCTGGATATGTCATTGACAATACCATTGTAACGAATCTACATGAGGATTTCAAACCATATATTTTTTCATACCGGGAGATTTCAGATATATTTGCCGTTGCTGATGGTATAAAGTCAAACAGAGTAAATTCACATATTTTTTACCCGGTGCTCCTGAGAGTACAGTATGGCTGTGGGCTGCGTATATCTGAAACATTAGGTCTTCGGATGAAAGATGTGGATTTCAATGAAGGTACACTACATGTGATCAATGCAAAAAACAACAAAAATCGTGATGTCCTGATCAGCACATATCCGCCCTGGAATTTATGAAGTGGTACATGCGGAAAATACGCCCCGTTTACAGTGATGAGGACTATTTCTTTAAAAGCGATGGGGTAATGGACACTATGAGAAGACAGCAGTCAACCACTACTTCAGGGATATCCTCTTAAAGTGTGGGATACATCATGGAGGAAGGAAGTATGAAGGACCGCATTTGCACAATTTAAGACATACCTTTTGTGTGCACACCCTGGAAAACATGCTAAAAGACGGTACTCCACATGAAGTGGCGCTCCCGCTCCTAATGATATATATGGGACACTCATCCTTGTCGGCGACAGGACGTTATCTGAAGCTAACAGCAGAGGCATTTCCAGAGCTGATAAAACAGATCAATCAGATATACAGCGACATCATGCCAGATCTGCATGTGAAGATGGAATATGAAGACGATGACTGATTTTCCACGCCTTCTCAGTAGTTTCCTGATGAATGAACTTCCAGCAATCCAAAACCAAAGTGCTAACACGCTAACCTCCTATCGTGACACATGTATCAGACTTTTGGAGTATATGCAGCATCAACACAATATCAGATCCGAACGTCTCAGTGTCGCTGACCTGACATCCAGCATGATAAGTGAATTTTTGAATTGACTGGAGACAGAACGCAGTAATAGTATCAGTACGAGGAACCAAAGGCTTGCTGCCATACATTCGTTGTTCCGCTACATACAGACACAGTCTCAAGAATATATATTCCAGTGCCAGCAGATACTCGCAATTCCTTTTAAGAAAACAGAGAAGAAACTGGTTGGATACCTTAATGAAGATGATAACAAAAAGCTTTTAGCTTCACCAGATACAACCACTAAAAAAGGACGTCTGGATTAGGCGCTACTCAGCCTGCTTTATGATAGTGAAGCCAGAGTTCAGGAACTTGCTGATTTAAGAGTAAAGAACCTCAGGCTTGATGCCCCAGCACAGGCGCTCCTCACTGGAAATGGGAGGAATTCGAGAAGTGTGCCATTGATGGATAAAACATGTGTGTGCTTTGATAAGAGAGTATATGCAAGAAAACCAGCTGAATGATCCTAGGCATCAGGAGCATCCTTTATTCTTTAATTATCAGGGTAGAAAACTGCCTCCACAGGGGATCAAAACCTGATGGAATGGCTAGCCCAGATGGGACGTTAATTATGTAAAGAAAGTCTGTTGGCAAAGCTTCTTTCCAAGGCTTTGCCAACGGAACTTTCCATAATATTTTTCTTTCCAAAATAAATCATTGTAGTATTGATATCACTATGACCCAACATACTCGCAGTTTCCATTATAGAGTATCCATTCTCCAATATCTAGGTAGCACAAGAGTGTCTATTATATTGAGCTCTACATAATCGGCATTCGACCGCAATGAGTCTGTTACAATCAGGTACTAATATTTCAACAATTGCTATATGGCTTGGACATGAAAGCATTGAGACGACGCACAAATATATGGCGGCTGATATAAAGTTAAAAGAAAATGCTTTAAAGAAATTACATGAACCAAAGTCCAGTCATGCAAATAGCAGGTATCATGCTTCTAATGATATCCTCCAGTTTTTATAATCATTATGATAGATAAGTTATGTGCTGAATATTTCAAGCTATACCTTCTAGTTATTGATATCTCATTTATGGTTTACAGATTCAGCACATAAACAAAAGAACTATCTTTTTAGCAAAGGACCAGAAGGTGCAAAATCAAGCGCTATAATCTACAGTATAATTGAAACGGCTAAACTCAATGGATTGAATCTATTTAATTATTTAACGTATCTATTCGAACAACTTCCAAACACGCGTCTAGAAAATGACAACGTATTAGAGCATTTGTTGCCGTGGTCATATCAGACTCCAGAAGAGTGTAGAGGAAATCTAAATACCCCAAAATAATAAGCCAATAACCATGACCCTAGCTTCGATGAAAAATTGAGCTAGGATTTATTGTTTTGTAAAGGTGTGCTTTTTTTGACAGATACAATTAAAAGTTGCCTAGAAAATAGCAACTTTTAGAAAGAATGTTTGAATTATTTGATTTGGATAACATGTACTGTTGTATTGTGTCTTATAATATTTCTTTAGGATCTCCATATTTGATTATTTCTCCATCATTCAATATTATTACTCTATTTGCTATACTTATTGCATCTTCTTTATCATGAGTTACAAACACTGATGTAATTCCTGTTTCATTTAATATGCTTTTAAGTTCGGATCTTATTTTATTTTTAAGATTGGAATCTAAGTTGCTAAAGGGCTCATCCAACAGTAGAACGCTTGGTTTAGGTGCAATCGCTCTTGCTAAAGCAACTCTTTGTTGTTGTCCCCCACTTAATTCATATGGATATCGTTCTTTGTATTCTCCTAGATTAACTAATTCTAACACTTTATTTAATCTTGCATCTTTTTCTCTTTTGCTCAACTTTCTAAGGCCAAATTTTATATTCTGAGATACAGTCATGTGAGGAAACAGTGCATAGTCCTGAAACACCATACCAACCCCTCTAGCTTCAGGTGGCAAAAAATTATTGCTATCTACTAATGTTATTTCATTAATTTTTATTTCCCCATTAGTCGGTATTTCAAGTCCACTTATTATTCTAAGAATTGTACTTTTACCGCTTCCACTTTCCCCTAGTATAGATAATATATCTCCTTTATGGATATCTATAGAAAAATCCTTTATGACATCTTCTTTAGAATTCTTATATCTAAATTTTAGATTTCTTATTTTAATAAACATTATACTTCCTCCTTATCTCCAATTTTGTGAAAGAGATATATTGATATGGCACTAATTAATATAATTATTACCGAAGAAATAGCAGCCTCATGTATCATTTCATCGTTAGCATATTCATAGGACTTGGTCGCTAAGGTATTAAAATTAAATGGCCTTAATATCAATGTTAGAGGTAACTCCTTTAATATATCTACAAATACTAATAGTAACCCACTTACAATTGCAGGCTTTATCATCGGAAAGTCTACTTTTAAGAATGTCTTTGTAATCCCATTTCCTAACATCCTTGATGCTTCATAAAACTTTATACCTACTTTATCAAATCCAGCCTCTATTGAGTTATAACCTATAGCCAAAAATCTTATTATATATGCAAATATTAGCATAACTATACTAGTACTTAGCACTAACTTACCTGTGTCTGCATTAAATAATTTGTAAATTCCATATAAACTTTTATCTAATCCTATAAACATAACAATTACTCCAATTGCTATGACAGCTCCAGGTATAGAATAGCCTATAACCGTTATTTTAGAGTATATCTTAGATAATACATTATCGTTAATTCGATTATAATTTGCAATGATTATTGCTATCACAACTATAATTAAAGATGATATAATTGCAACAGATAATGAACTTATCATAAATTCAAAGAACTTAATATTTAATATTTTCTTATATGTTAATGTAGTCCAGTGGACTAGTTGTAATGCTGGTATTAAGAAACTAAGCAAAAATACCATAAACATATAGCTAAAAGCTAGAAAAGCTGTTACTCCCTTTAATCGTATTCTGGATATCGGTCTTACTTTTGATGTTGTAAAACTATATTTTTTCCTACCACGCAGTAGTTTTTCAAATACAAGTATGATAAACACAAAAGCCATAAGTATAGCTGATAATCTTACAGCTGAATCAATATCCCCCATAGAAAACCATGTTTTAAATATTGCTGTACTAAAGGCAGGAACACCGTAATAACTTACAACCCCATAGTCATTTAGCACCTCAAGAACAACTAAGCTCACTCCTCCTATTATGGCTCCTCTAGATATCGGTAGTACTACACTAAAGAAAATATCTAAAGGTTTTCTTCCTAGAACTCTTGCATTTTCTATAAGGGATGAAGATTGCTTTTCTAAAAATGATTTTGTTATTATATAGACATATGGAAATAAAAATAATGTAAATATAAATATAGCTCCTTGTATATTCATTAGATCAAAATACTTTTGATTTACTTTTATATGAAAATTATTTCTTAAAAATGATTGTATAACTCCTGTATAGTTTAATAATCCATTATACGTATATGCTGCTATATATGGTGGAATTGCTAAGGGTAATATCAGTCCCCATTTAAAGAATCTTCTCAGTGGAAAATCATATAAAGATATAATCCATGAAAGGCTAGTACCTATAATTACAGTAAAAAAACCTGTAAAGCTTACTAATATTAAAGAGTTGATTATGTAATCTTTAAGTAAATACTCCTTGATATGAGTCCAATTCTCATTTGCAGGATTAAATAAATTTATAAATATGTTTATGTTAGGAATCAATACTAAAGTAATAAATACAAAGCTTAAAATTGCCCACATATTTAATTTTTTTCTCAAATTTCTCCTATTCATACCCATTCACATCCTTTGCTGCAAATTGGAAAAAAGCAGCCTATTAAAGGCTGCCTAGATTTATTCCCAACCAATTTCATTGAATATTTCTACTGCTTTTTGATTGTATTCCCCTAATAGTGATATGTTTATATCTTGAGTTCTAAAGTCTCCCCATGATTTTAGTAAATCACTTGGTTCAACATTAGGATTTACTGGATATTCATAGTTTGCCTGAGCAAATTCTTTTTGTGCTTCTTCACTTGCTAAAAACTCTATTAGCTTTATTGCATTTTCACTATTTTGAGAATGCTTCGTTAGTCCTACTCCACTAACATTTATATGTGTACCTGTGGTATCTTGGTTAGGGAAGAACACCCCAACATTTTCAGCTACTTTTACTTCTTCTTCATTTGAAGAGTTTAACATTTTTCCTATATAGTATGTATTCATTATAGCTATATCACCTTCTCCAGCAACTACCGCTGTAGCTTGAGCTCTATCATTCCCTTGAGGTTCTCTAGCCATGTTATTTAAGATTCCCTTTGCCCATTCTTTAGCTTTTTCTTCGCCCTCTAGGGCTATCATAGAAGCTAATAATGATTGATTATATATATTTGATGATGACCTTACTAATATTTTCCCATTCCATTTTTCATTCGTTAAGTCTTCATAAGTTGATAATTCTTCTGGATTTACTCTATCTAATGAATATACTATTACTCTCCCTCTTACAGTTAATCCAAACCAGTTATTATCCTTATCTCTTAAGTTCTCTGGTATGTTGCTATTTAAAATGTTACTCTCTACACTTTGTAATAGTCCTTTATCCTTTGCTCTAAATAACCTTCCAGCGTCAGCAGTTATAAGTAAGTCAGCTTGTGTATCTTCACCTTCCCTATCTAATCTTTCAATTAACTCATCTGACTTTCCTTTTACGACATTCACTTTTATACCAGTTTCTTCTGTAAACTTATTATATAGTGCTTCATCTGTATCATAGTGTCTATCCGTGTATAAATTAACTTCACCTGCATCCTTTACTTCCTGATCTTGTGTACTTTCCTTAGGTTCTTGACCTGTTTCAAGATCATCAGTTGTACAACCTGCTAAAACACCCACAACTAACACTAATGATAATACTAAAGATATTATTTTTTTCATATGTATTCCTCCTTGTTTTGATAATGATTATCACTAACAGTTATTATAATTGATAATTATTATCATGTCAATGAAAAATGTATATTAAATTCAAAAAAGATAATAGTTCATAAAAAATAGACCCACTGGTATATTGCAACCAGCAGGCCTATAAGGTTCTGCTATTGAGCTTCGAAACTTCCACAGTCTGTTGCTTCTTGAGAGTTTGCTCTGTCATGATGCTTAACTACGTTAATATGATCTAAACTACAAAATGATTCTTTCTTTGCATGATACTTACACTCATTCACTGTACAACCAATACTTTTATTAATTTTCACATTTTTCACCTCCATAATACATTTCAATTATATTTTGCGCATTTATAAAGTCTATTATCCTAATTACTTGGGATGTTTTAATTTTACAATTAAGACTTTTTTCCTCTCTTCTTATCGTAGTTACCATATAGATTAAATTTTGAAACCGAGAATATTTTTCATTGTAAAAATATATTAAATATGTCAGCATATTGTTTGAATATCAAACTATCATAATTTCATATATTATTACATTCAAAGGAGTGGTGGTTTTAAATGGAACCTTAAGAAAAACTTACCGAAGATTTAACTGATGAATTATTGTATTTTTTTAATGGCTTTCCTTCTTGGGAAAGCTCTGTAATAAAAAATAGTGAAATAACAGTTTCAGAGACCCATACTATTGAAGCTTTAGGACAATATGGAAAAATGAATATGAGAAATCTTGCACAGAAACTTGGTGTGACAACTGGTACAATAACTGTTACCGTTGATAGGCTCCAAAAAAACAACTATGCTAAAAGAGAATCCACAAAGGAGGATAGACGTGTTAATCTGATTAGTTTAACTGAAAAAGGAAAAGAAGTTTTTAAAGAACATCCTAATTATCATATTAATTTGACAGAGCAAATTATTTCATCTTTATCTCAAGATGAAACTGAACAACTCTTTAATATTCTTTAAAAAATAAATGTTAATACTTTTTAAATTTCATAGGTTTTAAAAAATTAATTAGTTGAGGTGGTATCAAAATATGTCTAGTGTTCAATTACCAAAATATAATAAATTTCTTCATTATGAAGATTATATATTTACTACTATATCTGGATTATTTCTAGTTTTTAGCTGGTTTGGATGGTTGGAATCAATTCTTCCCTTTGATCCAGCGTGGATAAGTATTATAATTAGCGGAACCCCCATAATATATGGTGCAACAATTGCCCTAGTTACTAGGTTTGATATAAAGTCAGGATTATTAGTTAGTATCGCACTTATAGCATCCGTAATTATTGGAGAATACTTTGCCGCTGGTGAAATAGCCTTTATTATGATGATAGGAGAGATTTTAGAGGAAAGAACGGTACTAAAAGCCCATGAGGGATTGAAGAAGTTAATTCAACTTACTCCTGAAGTAGGGAGAATTAGAACTGAAGAAGGAGAAAAGGAAATCCCAGCCTCTGAAATTAAAGTAGGTGATATTCTTCTTGTTAAGCCAGGAGAATCCATTCCAGTTGATGGTGTAATTATAAATGGTGAATCTATGCCAATAAATAAAACCATTTGTGATGAGGTGTTTGTTGATACACTGAATCAATATGGAGTAATAGAAGTAAAAGCAACAAAGGTTGGTAAAGATACATCTTTATCTAAATTAATTAGGCTCGTAAGAGAATCAGAACAAAAAAAGTCTCCTGTTGCTAGAATAGCTGATAAACTAGCTACCCTAATAGTTCCACTTGCTTTATTCCTGGCAGTTATTACTTTCTTCATTACCCATGATGCCACAAGAGCTGTAACAATTTTAGTTGTTTTTTGTCCTTGCGCCTTGGTTTTAGCAACACCTACGGCCATAGTAGCAGGTATAGGAAATGCTGCTAGAAACGGTATTTTAATAAAAGGTGGAGAAGTTCTTGAAAAAATACATAAAATTACAGCTATTGCTTTTGATAAGACAGGAACAATAACCTACGGTAAGCCTGAAGTAACAGATATTATCAGTCTTGTACCTAACTATACTACAGAAGAAATATTAAAAATTGCTGCCACTAGTGAAAAGTTTTCTGAACATCCCCTTGGTAAAGCCCTAGTTAGTAAAGCAACAGAAGGTTCCATTGAACTGGTTGATCCCAAAGATTTTAGCATAAAACTGGGTAAAGGCATTATAGCAAAAGTTAACGACCAAAAAGTATTAGTTGGTAACCTTAAACTAGCTGCAGATCATAATATTGATGTATCTGAAAGGATTCTAGGTGAAATTAAAAAACATGAACAATCTGGTAAAACTGTTATGTTAGTTTCAGTTGATGATAAGATTGTAGGGTTAATAAATGTAGCTGATCAAATTAAGGAAATGGCTTCTCATACTATAAAAAAATTAAAGAAACTAGGCATAGAAAATATCGCTTTACTAACTGGTGATAATCAAATTACTGCTAATGCTATAGCTTCTAGAGCTAAAATTAACGAGGTATATGCTGAACAATTACCTGAGGATAAGGTTAAAGTATTTGAACATTATATCAATAAAAATAAAATAGTGTGTATGATAGGAGATGGTATAAATGATGCCCCTGCTCTTGCTAGAGCTGATATTGGTGTAGCTATGGGAGTTCTGGGATCCGATGTTGCATTAGAAACTTCTGATATAGCTTTAATGGCCGATGATATATCTAAAATTCCCGATCTCTTCATTTTATCTAAAAAGGTATTTTCTACAATTAAGATCAATATTGCCATTTCAATGGTTATAAATATTGTTGCCGTTATATTAGCTGGAATGGGTATTATTAACCCTTCCATATAATTCTTTTAAGGCTTTTATTAGTTGAATTCCAAGTCTTTCTTCCATATATTTTATTGCAGTTTCCGCATATTACTTTCCCTGCAAATGGATTCTTAACTGTTGCATATTCTAGCCTTTTCATTCCATGCTCTTTTGCGTAAGCTCTACGCCTTTCCATTTCAAGCTGTACCGCTTCCCATGTATCTTTATCTATAATTGCTGGATGGCTTTCTTCAACATAGTATTTTGGAACTTGCCCATCATTTTCTAGCCTCTTTTTAGTTAGAAAATCAACCGTATATGTTTTTTGAAGTAGTGCATCACCTTTATATTTTTCATTTTGAAGCATCTTTCTAATGCTGCTTTCATACCATTTATACGTTCCATCCCATTTAGGAACCTTATCTCTTTCTAAATCTTTAGCAATTCTATTTGAACCTTTTCCTTCTAAGTATTCTCTATATATTCTTCTTACTATCTTTGCTTGTTCTTCATTTATTATAAGGTTTCCATCTTCATCTTTGTCATATCCTAAGAACTTCTTATGATTTACTATTACTTTCCCCATGTTCAAACCTTCTTCTTATTCCCCAAGTGGAGTTTTCTGAAATAGATCTACTTTCATCCTCTGCCAGGCCGGAAAGGATACTTAGTAAAACTTCTCCTTTGCTGTCTAGGGTATTAATATTTTCCTTCTCGAATCTTGCTTCAATGCCTAGTTCCTTAAGTTCTCTTACTACCTTATTAGTAATTAGTCCTTGATAAATTAACTGACTTATAGTTATTAACATCTTATAGTTATAATTATTTCTATTATATATACAATATAAGGCTATTGAAATATATATTATAAAGATATATAATATATACATATCAAAAAATGTTTATATGTTTATATTAGAGATTGGAGGTAAATAACTTGAGAGAAAAATTACTAGGTGTAGGTTCAACAGTTACATCATTTTTTGCAGCTATATGCTGAGTTGGTATAGCATTATTTACATCCCTCGGTCTGAGTGGATTAGGACTTGCTATGGTATCAACAATTTCTCCATATAGAAATGTATTTATAGCTTTAACTGTGATAATGCTTGCGTCAGCACATTATTTTATGAGTAAAAACAAAAATGTGTCTAAAAATACAAAGTTACTAATATGGATTTCAACCCTTGTATCAGTAGGATTGATTCTATATTCATCTTTCTTTTCAAATTAAATTATAATAATATGCATCTAAGCTATAAGGAGGAGTGTCGGTGTCTAGGCGTTTTAGTTTTTTAGTAATTTTAATGGTAATGATTGTGCTATTATTTGCCGGATGTAATTCTAGAAATAATAATACAGCCATATTAAGTGAAAAAAATAATAGCGAAATAAGAATAACTAAAAATAACACACTTGATTCTAACTATGTAGAAAAAAGATTTTTAATTACTGGATTTAGTTGAGCTAGTTGTGCGACAACTGCTCAAGCAGCACTATCTAGGTTAGATGGTGTCAAGGAAGTTTCGGTAAAGCAAGACGGTGATACAATTATTACCTATGACCCAGCTAAAGTGAATTTAGATAAGATGGAGAAAGCTCTTTCAGAATATGGGTATGGAATACAAAGATAAAGTAACAGATAAACGAGGAGGAATACTATGAATCGAGTAGCATTTGAAATATTTGGATTAGAAATACTTTGGTATGGAATTATTATATCCTTTGCCATGGTTATAGGAACAATATTGGCTTTAAGAGAAGCTAGAAAGAAAAATATATCTGAAGATGATATATTAAATATTATTTTACTAGTAATTCCAAGTGCAATTGTTGGTGCTAGATTATACTATGTCATTTTTGAATGGCAATCTTATAAAGATAATATTATCTCAATATTAAATATACGAGAAGGTGGTCTGGCAATCCATGGTGGAGTGATTGCAGGACTAATCGCTGGGTTTATCTATGTGAAAAAGAAAAAATTAATGTTCTTCAAACTTGGAGATATATTTGCCCCTAGTCTTATTCTTAGTCAGGCTATAGGTAGATGGGGAAATTTCTTTAATCAAGAAGCACATGGTGGTCCTGTTTCAGAACAGTTTATAAGTATTTTCCCTGAATTTATTAAAAATAATATGTATATACAGGGGCAATATTATCACCCTACCTTTTTATATGAATCTATATGGAACTTTTTAGCTTTTATATTTTTGATAATATATAAAGACAAAAAGAAATTTGATGGAGAGATATTACTACTTTATGGAATACTGTATTCTATAGGGAGATTTTTTATAGAAGGTATGCGAACTGATAGCTTAATGCTTGGACCAATTCGAATTGCTCAGTTAATGAGTTTATTAATAATTACTATTTGTGTTGCAATTTATTTCTATAATAAAAAGAGAATCCCTCGATAATTCATTAGCTTAAATATTAAAATATTATCATTTATAATATCTTTAGCTTTTGGAAAGGAGAAAACATATGCAATTTAAAGATGAGCAAATTGAAGTATATACGAAATTTTTTCATGGATTGTCTAATCCAACTAGATATAAAATTATTCTTTCACTAATTGATGGTGAGAAAAATGTAGGAGAATTAGTAGAAGATACTGGATATTCTCAAAGCCTTATATCTATGCAGTTGAAATGTTTAAAATGGTGTAACTATGTGAAGTCCACTAAGGATGGTAAAAATATATATTACTCTATTGCTGATGAAAGAATAATAGCTCTAGTTAAACTCGGACAAAATATAGCAGAAGGAAATACTTGCAATATATGCACCTGTGAAATACTCAATAATGAAAAAGGCAAACTAAATGAGGAGGTTCAAAATGAATAACTGTTGTTCAACAGAAAATGTTAAGCAGTTTGATTTGATTGTGATTGGCGGTGGTTCAGCAGGTTTTGCAGCAGCTATTAAAGCATCTCAATTAAACAAAAAAGTAGTCATAATTGAAAAAGGAGTTATTGGAGGAACTTGTTTAAACGTAGGCTGTGTACCTACCAAAAATTTGCTTAGAGCAGCAGAATTATATAATTACGGTAAGTACACTCCATTTTGTGGCATAAATTTAAAACAGGAACCGCTAGATTTTAAAGAAGTAATCAAACAAAAGAATAGTTTAATAACTGAGTTAAGAAAAACAAAATATATAGATATTTATGAAAAAGATAGAAATATCACTATGATTCAAGGAAAGGCAGAATTTATTAACAAAGATACTATTAAAATAAATGGTCAGCAATATAAAGCTACAAAATACATAATTACTACAGGCTCAAGAGCATCAATTCCCCAAATTCCAGGATTAGCAGATGTAAATTACCTAACCAATATTGAAATCATGGAGCTAGAAAAATTACCTGAAACTTTAGTTGTTATAGGTGGAGGTTGGATAGCTGTTGAATTTGCGCAGATGTTTGCAAGGTTTGGCTCCAAGGTCATTATGCTTCAAAGGAGCAGCAGTATAGTTAAAAATGAAGAACCTGAAATCTCGGAAGCACTTGAAAAAATATTGTCAAATGAAAATATTGAGATAGTAAAAGAACTATCCTTTAAATCCGTTCATGAAGAAAATAACAAAAAGTATGTAACTGTTATAAAGGATGGAAATGAACATACTTTTGAAGGAGATGAACTGTTAGTAGCAACAGGTAGAATTCCAAATTCCGATACTATGGCACTAGAAAAGGCTGGAATAAATGTAGACGAGAAAGGCTTCATAAAAGTAAATGAATTTTTACAGACATCAAACCCAGATATTTATGCTGCTGGTGATGTTATCGGTAATTATATGCTTGTTACAGTAGATGCCCATGAAGGCTCAATTGCTGGAGAAAATGCTATTCAAGGAAACATAAGAACACCAAATTACAAAGCTGTTCCCCATGCTATATTTACTAGCCCACAAGTGGCATCTGTAGGATTGAAAGAAGATGAAGCAAGAAAACTAGGATTTGAAATAGTTACTAGAACATTAGATATGGAAATGGTTCCAAAGGCTGCTGCAATTAGAGATACTATGGGATTCGTTAAGATGATTATTGATAAGAATTCAAAAAAGATTTTAGGAGTTCATTCTATAGGAGAATTAGCAGCTGACATAATACATGAAGCCACTTTAGCAATTCAACATGACCTTACAATTGATGACATTTCAAATACAATACACGTATACCCAACAATGTCTGAAGCTATAAAGCTTGCGGTTCAATCCTTTTATAAGGATATGACAAGGCTTAGCTGTTGTGCAGAATAAACGTAAGAAATAAAGAGGAGGAATAAGTAATGGACAATCAAATTATTAATAATAAATCCTGCTGAGGGAGCCAATTAGAATCTATCAGTATGGTAGAAAAAAATGATTCATGTCCTATATGTAAAAAAACAGGAGACAAAGTAAAAAATATTACTGTAAAACACATGGTCTGTGATGAACTGGTTGAAAAAGTTAAAGATGAAGATTATTACTTGTGTATGAATGAAGAATGTGACGTAGTTTATTATAATTCAGATTTAGATAGTGTATTTAAAAAAGCAGATGTAAAAGTACCTATATGGTTTAAAAAAGATGCAGAACCTAAATATGTATGCTATTGTAATGAGGTAACAGAAGAACAGGTTATAAGTGCCGTAGTAAAGGACAATGCTGAAAATATGAAAGACATTGTAAGATTAACAGGTGCCATGAAAAATGGACAATGTGAACTCAAGAATCCATCAGGTAAATGCTGTCATTCTGTAGTCCAAAGTGCTATAGATAAAGGACTTCAATTTAAAAATAAAAAGAACTAGAATCTACCATATTCTTTTATATATTATTATAAAGGGGACTAGTAAGACATGATTAAAGGTATTGAGGAGCAATTGGGTGATTATTTTGAACAATTTTCACCCGAAGAAAAAATTATAAGAAATGCAGCATTTTTCTCTATTTTAAAAGGAGTACCTGCAACTTTAAATTATTTGCATCAGGAAACAAATATGCCAAAGCAAATTATAAAAACCATTCTTGAAAGATTAGAGCAAAATGGAATAGTTCTTATTGACCATCGTTTAGATGCTGTAGTTGGAAGCTTTGGGCTTTCATTAGTTGAAACACCTCACAGCTTACACATTGGAGAACAAAAGCTCTTTACCTGGTGTGCTGCTGATGCTATCGGAATTCCTGCTGCTTTACAAGTAGATGCAAGAATAAACTCATATTGTTATTTCTGTGAAACTCCGTTAGCTGTAGAATTAACAAAAGGAGAAATTACGTATGAGTCAGAATCAGATATAAAATTATGGATAGTCGATGCCGATTTAGGTAAATCCATAGTAGGTTGCACCTGACCACAGATAAACTTTTTTTGATCAGGTGAGCATTTTGATCTATGGCGTAAACATAACTTGACTATAGAAGGAAAACTTTTGTATTTAAAAGAAGCTGCTCTTTTAGGTAAAAGCTGGTGGAAAGATATAACTCTGTAAAAAATCGAATTTGTAAATTGTTCTAAAATACTCTAATTCACAAAGAAGCTTGTGGTATATATATTTATTATATTAACACAAGTTTTTTTATTTGATTTTAAATATTTGAATCAAGGTTATATTAGATTTGATAAATAGTTTATTATAGCACTATACAATTTTACTGAGAATCTATTTTTTCAAGACATCAAAATTTCTAGTATTATCATGTTAATAAATAATACTTCCATATATTGTCTTAGCGTGAGTTTTATCGGATTAACTAGACTACCTGCTTTTGTCAATAGAAAAGTTCAGTTTAGCATTAGCACTACCTAAAACTATTGTAAGCATAGTACACAAAGTAGACTACGTACCTAGTAAAAAGTAGTTTGGCGAAGCGAACCATTTACACGGAGAAGTAGGTATGATAACCTACTTTAAGTGGTATAGCCCTTTTCCATTTCACTATCCATTTAGGGCTTAAAATCATACCTGCAGAGGCTCCATGTCAATGGCAAACGGTGCGTAAAAGTCTTAGTTTGCTTTGTGTATATATAAACAACGTGAATATGTTGAAAATACTAGTTTTTTCACTATATAGTCAAGATAATCCGACGATGTTGGCGGTACCTCTAATAGTACATATTTTTCAATAACCCTATATATTAGAGTGAATAATTCAAGGTACGCCATCATGACATAGGGTCCCCGACAGTAAATTTTCATTTGTTATTGTTGCATATAAAGAGTCAAAGTTTACTTGTTCAAGAGTATTGCTGGTTATTTGTGTTTTCTCATTATTTTCTAAATTCACTCGTGTACATTTACAACCATCTTCCATATTTATCGATTGCTCACAATCATAAAGCATTTTCTTTTCTTCATAAGTTTCACATCCTATTTCTGAATCAAGAGAGTCCACGTTATTAGTAGTCTCTACTTCAACCAGATGATAAAGATTAGACCGCTGTCCTCCTTGTTCGTGGAACCGACTTTCTCGAGTGATAAAGCCGGCTTTTTCAAGATCATTTAATGCTCTTTGGACTGTTCTAGTGCTTATATTACACTCTTTAGCAATGGTTTTAATGCTAGGAAAACAAGTATTTTCCTGGTCTGCTCTATTAATCAAATAAAAAATAACCAGCGTTGCTCGCTGGCTTAAATCTGCTTTATATACACTTTCAATCAATTTCCCTTTATTCGTCATGAGTTGTCCTCCTTTAATATCACTTAATAAATCTGGCGATTATGTCTTCCCAAATCTCTTCGTTAGTATCTCCATCAAAATAATCTGGTGTGTAATTTGAAAAAGATACACCTCCACATTGCTTTTGAATTTTTCTTTTATCCGATTCAGCAACAAAAGATAACACTTTGCCTATGAGCTTCTCACCAATCAGATTTTCGATATTCGCCATATCATGAATTTCGTAAGGCTTACCTGTTGCACAAAGTATTGCAGCATCGCAATTTTTTCTAATGACGCCTATGCTCCTATTGTTGACTACCCCCATGTCATAAATGATGAAATCAAATTCATCATGACACTCTGAATGGAGCGAAAGATATTTCACTCCATTGTATAGGATGATATCTTCCTTCGTTGTCATCCCCTGATAAAATTCCGGAAGCTTACTCAAATGGTCATGTTCATTTGCTTCTACATAACATACCTTAGCGCCAATGTTAGCTAAGTAATTTGCCAAATTAATAGTCATGGTCGTCGTACCAACACGGTACTGCACCCCAGTGACAGCAATCTTGATATCTTTTTTCAAGAAAGAATATGATGTAAAGGTGCTGGTTTCCATAACATCTTCTTGAATAAGCTTTGACTGAATTTCACGTTTGCTTATGCCAAGATCGCTAATAGCCTTAAGAACTTCCCCTTTAAGCAATTCCATTTCTTCCGATGTCACAATGTTATAAATCCCTGCTTCAATGAGCTGTAAAATGAGTTTCTCTTGTTCCTTAATCGCTTCTATATAAACTATCATTCTTGAAGAGAACATCTTCCTAAAGCCAATTACAGCTTCCATCATTTCGTCTTCTGTATCCTTAAGCGCTTTTAGATCAATAAGCACATTGTTAAAATGCTCTAAGCTTCTCATATCTCTAAGAACAAATTGTTTTAGAGAAAACGTACCTGATAATTTCTTTATAATCATTCCATGCTCATCATGGAGAAAATCAATCATATTAATGTTCTCTTTACTGGATAGGTATAAAAGCATCACCAGCACCTCCTTCCTGCTCAATCTGAAAATCTTTCGGCAATACTATCTCCACTTCTTTTGGCTGGTACATAATCATCATTATGATTCCAATGATGACAATTACAATATAAATAATCAATTCTATCACTAGTTTCTTTTTCAAAAGTTCACGCTCCTATCTTCCACCGGCTTTGCCCATAAACTCAAATTTGTAATCTGGTATCTGAAAGTTCACATGCAATCTTTTAGAACCAATCATCACAAGGGCATTTCCCCTTTTCTTTTGACCTAATAGCTGTTCTTCAGCATCTGTTAGATTGTATAGTTTCTTGGTTTCGATTAAATTCATGCCATCACAACCCATCAGTATTTTGTAAGCCGGAATGTCAAGCAGTGCTTGTCCATAAAGCTTAATCTTCGGATCTAAGAAATCAACAACTGAATGGGATATAATCGCTACCCCTGCTTCATATTTTCTAGCTCTTTTTTCTACATTTCTTAAAAACACCAAAGACTGCGGCACATTGGGATCGATCATAAGATAGCTTTCATCACATATTAATAAAACCGGTTCATTTCTGTCCAAACTCATTTGCTGCCAGCACCACGTAAGGATATTGAAATACTGAGTTCTTTTGATATTGTCACTGGTGTTTTGTAGATCATGAGTATCCAAGCAGATACATCTTGAATTTGTCTTGATTGTGCTTTTACCGTTCCATAAAAAAGCGTCACTGCCAAGAGCTATATCCTGTAACAGTAACGCCAACTCTTCATATTCATTTTTGCTTGATGAAGTTTTTTCCTTATTAGCCTTTTCTTTGAGCAGTTCATAAAGGTCTGAAAAAACCGGAAAATCTTCATTCGATAATATATTAATATCTGTATCCCATCTAATACCAAAATGATTGTATAGTTCGATTAGCACGTTCTTAAGAATTGCTCTTTGCTTATCTGATAGAGAAGGTAAGTATAAGCTAAAAAAGATTTCAAGGTTCTTCATGTAGATGGCCATATCTCCCATACCATGACCTTCATCCTTATAATATTTGTCATCATCATCTACAGGTGTGGGTCTGATTTGCAATGGACTGATTTTACCATTGACACCACCACCGGTATTAATCCAGTCGCCATTCAACGCCTTTGTAATTTCTTGGTACTCTCTCTCGGGATCTATGAAGATAATTCTAGTTCCTTTCATATATTCCGAAAGAGCAATATGCTTAACGACGGTGCTCTTGCCAACCCCCGCCACGCCCATAATGGTAAAATTGGTATTCGTTCTGTCATTCCCTCTTTTCCATGGATCAAGAACAACAAGACCACCTGTACTATCACGTCCAAAGTAATAACCGGTTCCATCATTATAACCGGAAGATGAAAAAGGAAAACCCCCGACAAAACTGCTCATTGGAATGACTCTTTTAAGTACTTCTCCAATCGCTTCATCGAGGGTATAATATGGTGCAACACTTTTAAATGCTTGTTCTTGTAGATTTGCCATAATTCTTAATTTTGATTTACTTGTAGCAATGATACTTTCTGTTTTTCTGCAAATTTTTTGAAAGTTGTTTTCTTCCCTTGCAATCACCATGATGGATATAATCATGGTTCCAACGGTTTCACCTTCTCTGTCAATTTGAAGCATGATCTTTTCACCATCCATAGCTGCTTGCTCTGCCCTTTGCCGAATGAGTGGATCTTTAGCTGAATCCGCTGCACTTCGATTTTGAATGACATTTTTTGATAAACCTGAAATAAATTCACCATTATCGATTGGTATAAATGTAATGCCTACGACTGTTCCGGGTATATTTGTAATCTTTGCTAGCCATCCATAATCGACTTTTTGGGGGTACTTGACGATACCATAAATTCTTCCTGTGTTTTCACCTACAATGAGGCTGTTTCTTTTAAGTTCAAGACCGATTGGAGTAATGATATTTAATAGGCTATTATTAACTGTTGCTTGATTGTTCTGTGTCTTTTTCATTCACTTTTCCTCCATTTTTTTTGAACGAAAAAAAACACAACATCAATGTGCTGTGTTTTCTCGTGATTATATTCATTTAGTTAATCTATCTTTTTTTATTCAAAGAACAAGTGAAAATTGCTATACCGTTTGAGGGAATTTCCGTTAAGTTTTATAAATTCCCAAGTCTCTTTGTAATCGCCTTTAACTGCAAACTGTTCATCTCGAATGAAGTCAATAAATGTCGTTTCCGTCTTATAATAGGAATCAGAAAACCTCTCAGCATACTCCATCTTCAATTCATCCGCCAGATTTATCTCATTATGCAAAACGTGTTCAAGATTACAAGAAAAATAATACATGCTATACGGAATACCCGATATCTTCGGACAGAGTGATAATCGATTAATGACTTGCTGTTTTCTACTGTTTCTTTCAAGAACACGCTCTACCCTGTTTGCAATAATCGCAGATTCCGAATAAGCAAATTCCTCTACTTCTTCCACTTGAATTTGATCACTTTTTATATAAGCCCCATCCATGTCGATTAGATGAACGATCCGAATAATATCGCTCTTTTTTATTCCTAGTTCTCTTGCTAGAAAAGCTTTAACATGGTCATTGACTTTGGCAATGGCATTAGAGCTATTTGAAAAGCGATCACTGGTTATATCTCCTCCGGTTATGTAGAACCTTACCAGGTTCGACGAAACCAATTTATCAATAATGCCACCTAAAGATGTTTTATCAGTGACACCTTCTACAATAAATAGAATGACCTTTTTAGTTTTCATCAATCACCCTCCCAGCAATCCTGAAGGCACGACTGATATCAAAGCTATTGGTCTCTTTGTAGATTTCCTCTTTTTGTCCACCAAGATTTATGCTTCGATAATACAGGTTTCGAAGGTTATTATTGCTCTTAACATTTGCAAAGCGCATATATCGATTTTTAGGATTCGTTGTTGTAAAGATGATTGAACTTGTATCCAGCATTTCAAGGGGTCTCAAATTATGAGAAGTAAAGATCAACTGTCCTTTTCCGTTTTCACTGATAATCTGAAGAATTTCACCGAGTAAATATTCAAATATGCCGGCATCCAGTTCATCAACCACCATACAAACTGTAGGATTATTAAACATTGTTATCAAGGTACTCAATATTGAGGTGATTTTTTTGATACCATCAGATTCATATTTTAAAGGAACTTTTATGTCATCTCTTATGGAGATCAGTTCAATCCGAATCCCTTCATTACCATCTTCTCTAAGTTGCTTGCCATGGTTTTTCAAACCTATATTAAGACCTGGAACAATAGTCTCAAGGACAATATTCATCTGGTCAATAATCTTAACCACAACATTATAAACTTCTTCCGGTACAACCGATGGCTTTAACAGACCGATTGCCAAATCTCCCTGTGTCACCTTTTTCTCATCTAACAACCTGAAACTAAAGGGAATTAACACATTCATGTTAATCATTCCTGAATGGTGATTCTTAATGATGAAAAGATTAACATTAGCATAATGCTTTAAAGCTATAATAATGTCTGTGTAGTTTTTAAAAGCATCGCTTTTCTTAATGATATCTTCTAACTCACTGCTGAAAACAAAAGAGGTACTGTTTTTATCTGACATTTTTTTTGCAACACCTAAATCAATTTGAATATCAGCATTATTTGAAGTGAGTAAACGATAGTTTTTTACCGGTTTAAAAACATATTCTTTGTTTTTTACGTGATAATCAATAATTCCCGCTTTACTTTTCCAAGCACCGTCAATAAGCTCTTTGTACGTTAAGTTTTCTCGAATGACTTTAGCTTTGTTTTCATCTGTTCTTTCAATCTCTACTTCGTAGAAAATCTGATACTCATGGTCACCTTGGTTCATATCAAAACCAAGTTTGATCGTGGCAGTTTCTTCTGCTTCAAAGATATAGTCACCTGCGTTTTTAGGTAGCTCTTTTCCACTTATAAGGTGTTTAATAATCCACATAGCATCAACAAATGCTGTTTTACCTGAACCATTTTGACCATATATGCCAACGATCTCAGAACGCATTAATTTATTTGATGATGTATTATTATTTGGAAAATCAATTTTTCCATATTCAACATTTTTTATATTATAGAGTTCAGCTTCTTTAATACGAATCATAGAATCTTTCATTACATACACCTCCGGTTATAATAAATCTTATCACAAAACACTTGATTTGTAAATATATTTTTGGTATTCGATACATTATGTATCGATTTGTAATTTTGAATAGCATTTATTATAACCATATTTTAAAATAGTATTCACCAAATCATCCTACTCATAATAAATATATGCAGGATTATTAATTGAATTACACAGTCTAGTTATTTCTTGTTCTTTTATTATGTCGCAATGAATGTTGACACTTTCAAACTTTTGAATCATTTCCTGACACTCTTTAATCAAATCCGATTCTATGCCTTCTTGATATCGACTCCAAAGCATGATAAAAAAGTTTCTTTCTATAACTTCACCACTGGTAGCAAAATTGCTAATCTCCATGATTTCATGCCTGAGAAGCTCTTTTTGCTTTTGATCTGTGGTCTCTGATAAAAGACTTTGGTACTCATTCACCAGTGGTGTGATATCCACCGGTCGTGAGACTGCCAAAAACTTAAAGGGTTTCTGAACACTAGATAATTCAGCTGTTAAAACCTTTGAAATCTGTTCTTTTTCACTGTCTGAAAATAAATCTATACTAATTGGATGAATCTTAATATAAGCGATAATCTGACCATCTCTTGTATATAAAAATCTATCATGAATATCTTTCACATTAACAAACTCCTGAGCTGTCTTTTGATTCTCATTAATCTGATCATTCTTTAGTTGCTTTGGTCTCTTTAAAAAGAAAAACGCTACTGCTCCTGCAATAGCACATAATAAAATCATAATAATTGGTAATACTGGATTCATGCTTAACCTCCCGACTTTAATTGATTAGAACTGCCGGTCTTCTATAATATAAAAAACCAACACTTTCTGCTGTTGATATTGAAACGTTGTTAGCACCTGATGAACAGTGAATGACCATGATTTGTCCGTTATCGTTTCTACCTGTAACGATACCAATATGATTAACCTTTCTCGTTCCTGGTATTGCAATAAAAGCGAAATCGCCTTTCATTACTGCACTTGTCGGAATACTTGTAGATACATTCCACTGAGCTGTTGTGCCGTGGCCTATTGTTGATTCAATTGAATCAGTAGGTAGTCCTACATTAACGAATACCCAAGTCACAAAGCCTGAACAATCCAAGCCAAAGGGACGTATTGTGCCTGTAGATGAGCTTCCCGGTGAAGTCACTTCCATATCTGTTCCAAAGCGATTATCCCATCCGATAGCTAGACTTTTTCCACCCCAGAAATAATTTACTTTCCCGACTAAGCTTTCAGCTGCTTCAACAACTTTTTCACTTTCAATGATTATGCCTTCGGGGATATGACTCTTTATCTCTTCAATTTCTTCCCTAGCCAGAAAAGTCTTGCTGTTACCCGAAGCCATCAATATGCCATATCCACTTTGACGCATTTCACCAATCATCTGATTCTGCACATCATCAAATCCATAAACTTCACCGATATCTTCTGCTGTCAAACTGTCAATAGTAATAATTTTAGTGGTTGTTGTAACTGTTTTAGTCTCAGTAACCGACTCTCCATCATCATTCGTTGTCGTGACTTCAACTTCTTTTGATGTGGTTTCATAAGTAGTGGTTATTACGTTCATATCTAGGTAGACTTTTCTAAGCTTTTCTAGTTGATTGTCAGATAGAACTGCAACCTGCTCTGCATCATCCTTTGTCACATTATATTTCACTGCGAAAGCAATCAATACATCTTCCGAATTATCAATTAGTAATCCGTCTTCACTTCCCATAACTATAGTTTTAATGATATCTGCGGTCGAATCGGCTTGTTCCTGTTGTACACTATATCTAAAATCTTCTTTCATCTCATTCAATACACTGATAATCGATACCGTTTCTTCTTGACCATCAAGTATTGAAAAAAAGATCGCAAATGGTGATGATAAAACTAGTAGAATGATGATAAATGGAACAAGGCAGGCAACCAATACGATTCGCCTGCCCTTTTCATCTGACAAAACTGTAGTAGCAATTTTTGCTGCTGCTTTTAGTGTCGCTGGGTCTATTGCCATGTCTCATTCCCCCTCTATTTTGGTCCAATGTGCCAATCCATATATAAATCTCCATCAATGGTCACATCATCATTTAAGTTAATTCTTAACATCCCGTCAGGCGTCCACATGTCTATTATTTCAGCATGAACACTGTACCTTCCATCGGGAAACCAAAGCGGTGTGAAATGGACTCGGCCATTATAAGTTGAATATTTATTTTCCTTGAAAGCAAATTCACCATATCCCCTTGTATCCAGCAACCTCCAATAAATATCATAATGGAACTCTGGGAAATAAGTAATGACATTTTGAGCATTGGTAACATGAGAACTTGGGGCATTGGTTGTTGGGAAGGTTGAAACATTGATATTTACACCATAACCTGATCTCATAACCTCTCCGTCTGCGGTTGGAGATTTTTCATCCGGTTCCAATGACATATCGCCTGTGAGACTGGCACTATAGTTTGTATAATCATATTCCCAGTGCCCTTCATCTACCCAATGACCGTTATCAACCCACTCACCTCGATCAACCCAGCGATATCTTCTGTGCCCCGGACAATAATCATCATCTCCATCACCATCAGTATCCCTGCATCCACCAGAATGATGATAGGTATAGTAATCCTTCTGCCAATCAGATTCCCATTCCCATTTTGGATGCCATACCCATTTGGGAATCCAGTTACAATCATACACGCCCCAGTTCGCAGTGGTTTTCTCTGCTTTTACCGGAATATTTGGTAAGGAAAAATGATCATCTCGGTCATTGGCTGTTGGATTTGGTGGCTCACTCAAGCTTAAATCTACAACTTTACCAGTCAAAGTAGCACTTCGACTGGTTCCATCAATTTTAGCTGCACTATTTCCACTAACATTTACTTGAATCGTCACATCACTAGGAACACTTGGTGTATGCCATTTAAGCCAAACCAGTTCTGAACCGCCACTAGGAATAACAACCTCAGTACTCTTTGAATAGCCATTGGCACTTATGGTAACAGTAGCTGTATTCTTAACTGGATTGTTATAGGCAGCTTCACTTTCATGGCGGTTATCAGGCGTTATGTCATCACTTGCGTAAATTCGAACTGACGTAATAACATCTGTGTCAACACGATACTCATAGTCATACTCTGTATCATTTTCAACTACATTGACCGCATTCGCCTTTAATAGGCGCATACCCCAACCACCGCCTGCTATGATACGATCTAAATCCCAATACACATTATCAGGAAGTGCCGACGTTACCGGATAACCAAACCAACTTTCTTCTAAAAAAATGGAATTTGGCAAATCAGAATGGGTCATCCCTGAAATATACTGCCCATCAGCTCCACCCCTAAAATTAAAATACCCTAGCTTTTGAGCTAAGGCATATTCTGTGGCAGTAAAGGCTAATGTGGTTGTACGGTCTTTTAGATATGAAATAATCACAGGCTCATAAACAATCAGCCATGGCACTTTGTTCTGATATTGACCATCAACTTTAATGGGCAGGATTTCTTCTGTGGGATAGAATTTTCTATCACCTTCAATAGTAAAACTTATGTTTTCAACTAGACCTTCTCTAGAAGTTCCTTTTTGAGTGGCAAAATAATTCATAAACATATCAAGCGTATTTACATCTCCAAAATAGGATTTTACAGAGCCTATATTACCACCATTCGTAATTGGTATTGGTGGTGGATTGTCAGTAACTATGATTGGACTGTTATTAGGTGTTAAAGCATTTCCCTCTTGATAATTCACTTTATTTTCAATACCAAAAAACACGTTCGATGGCATTGAAAAGTTGGATGGTTTAACATATATAGGTCTTGAGCCAATCATTTTCCAATCTGAGCTTAAATTTGTATTCTTATCAGCTTGATCTGACAAACCAACATATACAGATACTTTATACATATATTCACTGCCACGGTAAAACCCTTTACCATCCAGTGCATTACTTGTATCACCTGAACCTGTATCAGCATTGTCATCAGCATATACGGTTAAAGAACCAATCAATAATGCCATGACAAGAAATAGTCCTAGTACACTTTTAAATTTCTTCATCATTTTCATTCCTCCATAAAAAAAGACAGCTCCTACTTTCTAAGAGACTGTCTAAAATATTTTTAATTGGTTAAAATTTGTCGCCTTCACCAGCTTTTCTTCCATCTTCATAATAGTCTTCGCCATTTGACTCTATAGGTTTTGCCGCATTCTCTGGATTTAAAAATGGGTTTTCAGATGATGGTACTAAATTGCTTTCGCTCTCTTCTTCTACTACTGGCTCTGGTTCTGTTGATTCTTGTGGTTCATTCACCACAACAACTTCCTCAGGTTCAACAACTAAATCTTCTTCCTTGTACTCTGGCACATTATCCATATTTTCTATATCGTCATTGGTTTCAGGTTTATCTTTTGGTGCTTCTAGTTCTGGTTTTTCTGGTGGTTCAGGCATTGGTTCATCAATGACTGTAACTTCATTCTTATCTTCTGTCAGCTTTGTTTCAGTATCCTGAATTTTAGGAACTTCAACGACTTGCTTAACTTCTTCATTTTCTTCTATTTCTTCTACAACAGGTGTATTATCTTGATTTTCAGATAATACGTTGTCCTTTGCAACTTCCCCTGTATTAAGCTTTGAAAAAATCAAAGCACCTAATACTATTGCAACTATGATTAAAGATGTTACAGTAACCAAAGTTACTTGTTTTGAATTCATTTTTTTCATATTCCACGACCTCCTTAAGTTTCGTTCATAATCAACTTTACTTCTTCTAATTTTTCTTTCAGCATATCAACTTCATGTTGAAGAATTTTGTTTCCTTCTTCTGTTAATTGATATATCTTTTTATTTCTCTCTTGACTGATTTCGTTAATCTGTTCAATGAGCTTATGCTCCAACAGCTTTTTCAGCGTTGGGTACATTGTTCCAGTTTTCACTTCAAGTCTACCTTTTGTGATATTTAGTATGTCTCTTGTTAGTTCGTAACCACTCATCGGCTCCTTTGACAATGCCAATAAGATATAAAAGCTTGGTTCATTCAGATTTATAGATGGTTTATTTTTCATGTTCATCAACTCCAATGACGATATGTATAATCTATACATGTTCTATATATACATATTATCATCAAAGAGTTTATTTGTCTATACTTCACTTATTTTTTTTAGAACTTTGGACTATATCCAGCATTAACTTTAAGTCGAATCTCCATTGGCAGTAAGTGCTCCCAACCAAAGGATAAAGGTACAAGAAGTGTCACCCAGGCTTCTGCTTCAAATCTGTTGTTATTGTCACTCATTGCAAAAGGCGCATTATTAATCTGAATATCCAAATCGTATAAGCGATATTCCAAATACCCACCTGCATATTTATTTCCACCGATTAGTCCCAGTTTATCACTCAATTTCATGAGCACTGCACCTGAATCAACTCGCTCTACCCATCTATCCATTTCATTTAGCTGATAACCACCAGAGTAGCCTTCTCTTAATCCGTTGTAGACTTCATCATAGTTTTCAGTCGCTACTGCAATAACAGAGGATTGCAGGGCATCTCTGACACCACTTGCTATTATTTGTAATCTTAAGTATTCACTTGCAACTGTAAAGAGAAGTATCAGACACAAAATAATCACAATGGCAAAGAGTGCTGCATTCCCTTGTTTATCTTTTATGATTTTCATCACTTGTGATATACCTCCGATCTACCTGTTGCCTTAGCGGTCAAGGTAATGGGAAAGGAGCCAAATTCGAAAAATCCAATATCTACAGGTAATGTTAAGACAACGCTAAACTCTTCATTGAGATCAATATTCCCTGACGTAGACCAATTCACTGTTGGATCAATCCCAAGACTTGCCCTAAGTTCATTTTTCTTAGCTGTGGTTTCTGAACCAATGCGTCCTTCAATTTCAGCCACTCTTGCAAGCTCGTTAGCAAATGTGTTTAAATCGCCCTTCACCACAAAAACAGGATATACCTTAACTGCCATAGCAATGACCATCATCGCTACAAGGACAACCACCACGACATCAATATATCCCTCTCCCCGTTTCGACTTTAAAATCTCTATCATTCGACCACCTCCTAAAATAGTTTCCCAAGGGTTTCAATAATTTCAACAAACATAACGGATAGATACATCATCAAGAAGCAAAAGAGCATGGCAAATGAATATTTCCTTATCTTTGCCGGTCTTTTCATGGCGATTGTCTTTAATCGTTGTAATTCTAATTGTTTCAAATCATGGGACAGCATTTGAAAATACACAACACCATCATCACCTCTTAGTACACCAATAAGCCCACGAATCGTTTCAGACAACGATGGGCTGTTGAGCCTTGCTTCCATTCTTGTAAGGGCTGATTCATAGCTGCCTGACTTCATGTCTGCCACGGTAATCTCTAGCTCATTTTTAAAACTCTTGCCCGTATTTTGTTTGTACGTTTCTAAAATATTAAGCACATTTCGATTGGCTTTTAATTCCTGAGATAAGGTAGAAACAAAACGTGGCAATTCAAACTCGATATCTTCTCTTCTTTTTCTGACAGCTTCATCAGCACTTCGGATTTCTTTGAAATAAACTGCTACTGCTAAAAACAATATGACTGGAAATACCATAGGGAAAATAAATAAAGCAGGGATTATAAAAAGTAGCATCATCACCGCTTTTAGCCAAGCTCTCGCAACAAATGTTTCTGGTGAGAGCTTTATATTTGCTGATTTTAAAGTCGCTGTAAGTCTTCGTCTACTGTAATCAGTAAGACGAACTATTTTAGATAATCTAATAGCCCACTCATTGATTAACACTTCAAGATTCTTTGATTTTTTTCTTTCCCTTTTATCTATGACGTGAACCGCTTTAATAGCTCGTCCTGAAGGCAGCTTTAATACATCCTTCAAAATCAGATACACACCTAAAGAAAAGGATATCGAAAATAAAAGTAAAATTTGTATCATCATATCCCCCTTTCTACCTTTTGTATTCCACAGGCTTAGATAATTTAACGACGGCTGCCAATGAAACAAATATGACGATGCCACAGACTGCCAGTACAAATTTACCAATGCCTGTGAACATTAACGTATGGTACCAATCTTTATTGAGCATATACATGAGTGGTATGTTGCCAACTAATAATATTGCCATGGTAACAAATTCTTTAATTGGTTCATACAGAAGATAATCAAGTTCAGCTGAAACCATCCGTATATCTGATAATTTAGATACAATAGGTGTCAGCGTACTTTTAAGGTTTTTATCTTCCTGACAGTCAATGAGCGCATCTACCCACTCATGAAATACTGAACTTTCTATTTTTGGTTTTAAGCCCTCAAGTGCCATTTTTGTATTGGCATTAATCAATTTCGTTTGTGTTAAAAAAGCATGAAACACATTCTGAACCGGTGGATTGATATAGTTTACGTTTTCTTCTATAGCTGTGATAATACTCTCACTTCTTAAATAAGATGTTGTAATGACTGATAAAGCTGTTTCCAGTTCACTATTTAATCCCTTTTTCCATTTTGTCGCTGTAAATTGGACGTACCAAAAAGGAAGTAGTGAAAACCCAATAGCTAGTACCGGCACAAGGAACATATTCCCTAGTGTAATGGCAATAAAAAAGCCGATGGTCATAAATACAAGTGAGAGCATGACGATCAGCATAAATAAATTTTCTTTATTGGTCATTTGTAATACATGTTTGGTTTCATCAATAAGCTTTTTCAGTCCTTTTTTCTTTTTCTTACTGGTTAATGCTTTGATTCTTTCATTTAATGCCTGTTCCTTTTTAGCTCTCTTTTTTAGAATATCCGTTGCCATATCAAAGAATGAAAGTCCAAATGTAACAAAGAGACCTATAATCATGGCAATAAATGCGATAAACAATAAACTATTCATGGATATCACCTCGCTTAAAACGTTTTAATAGGCTACTTGGCATACCGTTTTCTAGAAGTCTTTTCTCAAGAGATGATGATATGTCATTAATCTTTTCATATTTCCCAACGATCTTAAGTTTGCCATCTACAAGAGCATTATCCGTTACATTGAATTTATAAAGTGTTCTAATTTCTCTTGAGCCATCCTCTTTAATCTCGCATTCGGTAATTTCCATGATATGCCTTGAGTTGTCTTCTAGCTTCTTTGAAAAAGCAACAATGGGAAAGGCTTCTGTTACCAGATTATAAAGGGTTCTTTCATCCATATCATATCGCTGTTTACAAAGGGTTACCATTCGATAATAGGTAGCAATACAAGAGCTGGCATGTATCGTAGTAGTTACCCCATGCCCTGTCCTTGCCGATTCCTGAGCGAAAAAGGCTTCTTCCGACTTCATCTCAGCAACACAGATATAATCTGGATTAACTGTAAGTCCTGTTTCAAGCAATTTAACCATGGTAATATTCTGTTTTGGATCATCACTATGTCGTGTTACAGTGTGGATAACATTGTTGATAACTTCACCTTTTTCATTTTTCTTGACTAAATTAAACTCTCTTGTACCGTTTTCAATGGTATATAACCTCTTATTATCCGGTAGTGTTGAAAGAATCCAACTCATGAGTGTCGTCTTACCGCTAGATGTTGCTCCTGTTATACAAAGACTTTCACCATATCGGTGTGCCAGCGATAGGAAATCTAGCATTTCCTCACTTGCTGTATTCTGTCTGATGAAATCTTCTTTGACCAGTTTCTTTGGATTGACAATACGAATAGATACCGCAACACCAATAGCCGGGTCAATAACACCTTGTCCTAAAACTGTGATTCTAATACGCTCCGATAAATGACCTACAACAATGGGCTGTGATTGATCAAGAATCATACCACTTTTATGAAGCAGTCTTCTAATAACATCAATGGCATGCCTTGGTGAATTAAATGTTTCTTTTATAGGTAAAATTTCGCCATTTGAATAAGTGACCTTAATATCATTCCATGCGTTGATATTTATTTCTTCTATGTCACTACGAAACAGATACTTCGTTAGAAATGAATACTCTGCCATTTCTGAGTATAGAGTTTCTACCAACTCGTCTAGGTTCATATCTTCAACCGCTAAAGAATAATCCATCAGATACTTGGTAATATAGGACTTCATCTGTTCTTTTTGCTTTTCACTGTCATGGGATATTAAAATTGCATATTTCCCTGATATATATTCCTGCACTTCATGAAGTATATCAGAAAAATCTCGGATATTCTTTGCTGATTCTAAAAACACGCCACTCATCTACGCATCACTCCCTTTTTTGAGAAAAGCAATTTTAAGTTTCTTTTCATTCTTCTTTTCTTTTTTCTCATGATCATCTTCACCAAAGAACAATATATCCATAAGGCTTTGGATTTGCTTATTGTAACCCTCGCTTTTTTTATTTGTTAGTGTTTCAAAGAGCCTTGCTTCTAGTACTTGTAGTTGAAGTTCCTCACTATAATCCAGTTCATTCTGAATGCCACCAAAACGATTCCCAACAATATCTTTAGGCATTTCTGGTTTCACATTGGATAATACCTTAATATGATTAACTACATTAAATTTTCGCTCACCCATTAATGGGAGAGAAGCATCATAGAAGCTAATAGCTTTTAAATCCGGTGAAATTAAACGAATGACTTGATCTGATAATTCAAGTGCTCCTCTTGAAAGTAAGTCGTGATGAAACTGACTGCTGCAATCTACAATAATGTGATCCGCTAAATGCTTTAATAGAATGAATAAATCAAGTACTCTCTCTTTCCCGTAATCTGCATAAGTTCGAATATTTTCTCCATGAAGATAGCTTAAAACACTTAAGTTCTTAGTATTAGGGACTGGAATGCACTTTTTCAAAATGCTTTCTTGAGAAATCTGAATCGAGGACAACAATGCTCCCAATGACTGATCCTTTGTCTCTGTAAATGGAAGCACGGTATGAATAGCCGGTGCATAGGGGTCTGCCATGACCAATATGACACTTTTATTTTTTTTAACCAGTTCACTAGCAATCTTAATGCTCAAAGTAGTTTTCCCGCTATTGGGATTACCCCATATAGCAATGATTTTATTATTCTTCATCGTTATCTTCCTCCAATTGTTCCCCAACTTCTTGACTAGTTCCTTGTACCTCATCTTCTTGACTAGTTCCTTGTACCTCATCTTCTTGATTGGTAACATCGAGTTCATTTGCATCCTTTTGCGCTTCATCAATACTTTCAGATAATATTAACCTCTGTTCATCTAAGAACTTAGCCGCATTTTCCTCTGTGCCACGGTACACAAAGACCACATGAATTTTGCCCTTGGCTTCCATTTCTGCAAGGAGTTTTGCTTGATCATAGGTTGCCTTTAATGTCACTGTGGCTGGCAATTCTTTATCCTTTTCTATGGCTTCTTGATCTATTTCATATTCGTCTGTATCAAGTCCAGTTCCAGCTGTCACTGCTAAAACCTCAACATATTGAAGCGCCTCAGGACTTACTGTTTCTCTCATATCTCCAAAATCAGAAGCCATAACAGTAACAATATCCCCCGGTTCTAATTTTCCTGACAACCCAGCAGCAAAGCTTTTAATGCTGACAGATATGGCTCGTTCACTACCATTAAAATCCGTCAAATACTCATAATTTGCCAACGGTTTACTTGAAATCTTAGAATTTAAAACATAGTCACCTGTATGAAGTTCTGTTAAGGCATAATTACCGATGATGTTTTCTTCCTGACGTAAAATTGTATCCGGTAGATTATATCCACCAATTTCAACAGTTTCTATCATCTTTGACGTTATCAGCTCACCCTTTTGAATATTCTCTGTTATTCTTGCAATCGCTACTTTCTCAGAAATCGCTTGATTGAATAATGGAGTCAATCCAAAGCAAATAATAAGAGATAGCACTATACTAGCTATCCCAAGAACCGTTCTGTTTCTGATTATTTTTTTCATTACTTAAATTCCTCCTATTTTTTCTGTTAACTAACTATTAAATGTGCTATTAAACAGCCTGCTCCTAGATATGGGGCAAGTGGTATGCTTTTAGTCATCTTTTTACTTCCAATCACGCTATAAGCTAAATGAATGATAATCGCAAACAATAGCCCCAGTATGCTTGCTACATATCCAACTTGTAAGCCTAAATAAAAGCCACATGCTCCCATTAGTTTAATATCACCACCACCAATGCTGTTTTCTTTAAGAAGTGCCATTATAAAATAAGGCAAAGGAACAAGCATCAGCCCTAATACTGCTGAAACAGGTTCCATATCAATCAATCCAATAAGAATAATTAGCATAGGTATATGATCCGGTATTGTTCTTGTCTTGAGGTCAATCATGGCAGCATAAGTTAATAGCATTATGAAGGATATCAATTGAACAATATGAATGTACTGCATCACATCAATCCATTTCATAGCCTTCATCCTCGACTGCTTGAATTTCCTCTGTGTTTCTTGCTAAATTCATAAGACTACTGATAACTTCTTTTTCGACAATCCCTAAATCATTCGTTGATACACTTTTCAGTTCAGTAGCTTTATAAATCTTATCTAGGATGTTTTCAATAGGGATAAGATTTTCAAAACATCTCTCAGTAAAATCAAACTGATCATCATATCGAAAAATACTGTAGGTCTGCATTTTTACTGTCATTTCTTTAATCAATTTAGGCATATCATATGGTGACTTTTGTTTGAATTCTTCAATGAATTGTTGATATTCCTTTTCTACTTTTTCATGAAGAACACTTCTTAAATGCTCATGGTAAAGGCATGTCATATAATCCTTGATAAAACACTTACCATCCACCTCTTTCGTCAAATAACCGGAATCCACATAGAAATCATATATTCTTTCCAGTGGTTCATCTAAATCTGCCATCAATCCAACAATATGCTCTGGAATGTGTTCTTCCAAAAACCATTTTCTAATGGCATAATGGACACTCTCAGCGGTCATATAGTTTTCACCTGACCTTAAATCATAATTTCCATCTGAAATAACTGCTAGCTCCTTACCCATCTTTGATAACACTTTTTCTTTATTAATTGCTTCCACTTGCGCTACCTCCATTCATCTTGATATTTGTAAGGATAATATTTTTGTGACCGAGCAAAGCGAACCATAAAGCCCACCTGGTCCACAACTGAAATATTGGTATGGTCTTTTGTCAACATCATGACACTGCCTGCAATTGCCACAAGAATAGTGACAATGCTCACCACCGTATTCTTAAAAATCAGGTAATACAGGATGTCAAGAATGCCAACGATTATGGTCACCATAATGGTTTTAAATAACTCTTCATTACCAAATCCATCAAAAATCTCAACCCTTGTTTTCAATCCTTGGGGTATATACAAAGGATTCTTTTTTCTTTCTTCCATACGCACCTCCATCACATGTAATAACTCATGACTAAATCTTTAATCTGCCATATGCTTTCTGCTAAGACATAAAAGATTACTGTGTTTTTCATTCTCTTTTTATAGCTGCTACTTTGTTCTTCATCAATTCCTATATTGATAAAGCAGTGAATGACTCTTAATACTGCTCCTACACGAATTAAAAGGATGAAGGCATCAGCCATTTCTTTTAATAGATCCACTGCCTCACCATCCTTCTATTTTCTAAATACTGCTTTTCCCATCTGGTATATTCGAGCAGTTGAGTAAATTCGGTTCATCATGCCACCACCACTGTTTCCACTTGAAACGATCAAAAATTCCTGTAAGAACTTCGGTGTCCTTAAGGCTAATAACAGAGCTGCTAGTCCCCAAAACACATGGGCATTGAGCATTAATGAAACGCCAAGTTTTGCTAGTACAATCTGTACCAAAACTGCTGTTGTACTTTGAAAGAACTTTTGTATATAGGTTCTAAACACACCATTGTCTTGATCCATTAATCCCACACAAGCTAGGGGAAGTCCTATTCTAAGAATCAGAATTTCAAGTCCTCTTGTTAGGAACTGTATATACAGCATAAAGAAGCAGATGAAGAAGATGATGGACACAATACCTGTGAAAATCCCTGCGCTAGTAATACCGGTAATAATGGTACTAAAATCCGTTGCCATATCATTAGAGACAGTGGTAATTAATTCATTGCTTAAGTCTTCAACAATTTCTGACAACCAGCCATATAATGTTGGAAAACTAATGGCGATGGCAAGTGACTTAAAGAAACCTGTAAGTAGCATAATGGGTTCAATCTCTGCATCACCTTCCGTCCATAAAATGTATCTCTCAAAGCCTTTTTTTAGAAATTTCAAGACAATAAGAGAAACACCAAATGAAAAGAAAATATCAAATATGCCACTAATTCCACTGGTTCCAAGAAGTGTATCCATATAGTCTTCTGCATGAAGGGCAATGGGAACAAGGCCATCTAAAAGTGTATTTGCATATGCCAAACAGCCCGTTAATATGGCACCAATTAATAGCATAATGACGTATTCCATTAATGTGCACCTCCTTTTAAAAAGAGTGGCCTAAGAATAAACTTAAGCCACTTTCTTGACATTTTCTTTCTATTCAAAGTGATACTCGACTGAATAGGTAATATTTGATTTGTTATACATGCATGAATGGTTTGTATAGTAATAGAATTCTAGTTGAGAATAAACACCTGCATTTAACGTCCTACTGAATGTAATTCCGTTCTTGGTTGTTTGATAGTCAAGCTGATCCCATTTTTTAGTTTTCACATTATATCCTCGTACACGCCCAAAATCACTTCCGCTATGACCAGATACAGGGGGCACGGTAAAGGTATATTTAGTAATCGTCGCTCCTTCCAGACCTTCTTCTAAAATAACAGAATCTGGACCGGTCAAAGTCATTCCTCCACCACCATTCGCATCAGCTACGAAAAAGACAATAGCTGCCCAAGGCGATTCAGCTCCGGCGGCATCGACTGCCTTCACACGAACAACATTTTTCCCGCGAGGATATGTCTGTGTTTCTGAACTTCGACCATCCCAAACATATGAAATCGAGTCTCCCTCAGGATCTGTACTTTGGGCTGTAATAGTGACAGGTGTCCCCGGTGAAACGCTGTTACCGCTTGGTGATCGGCTGATGACTGGCGCCGTCGGCGCTGAGTTTGTTACAGTAAAGCTTTTTGCCAACCATGGTGAATAAAATCCGGCTTCATCTTTTGCTCGAACTCTTACTGTATGCGTACCGACTACATAGTAATCGTCTGCTGTTCTTCCTTCATATTCTAATGTTGTCTGATCACCATCGGCATCTGTTGCTGAGGCTTCCACTTCAACCAAGAACTTACCATCTTTAGTGGTTCTTGTTTGAGTCGCTGTTAACGTAACTTTTGGAGCTGCATTAACTACAGTAAAGCTTTTCTCTAACCACGGAGAATAGAAGCCAGCCTCATCTTTTGCTCTTACTCGTATAATGTGATCGCCGACTTCATAGTAATCATCCTCTGTTCTTCCTTCATATTCTAACGTTGTTACATCACCATCAGCATCTGTTGCTGAAGCTTCAACTTCAACAAAGAATTTACCATCTTTTATCATTCGGGTTGGTGTTGCTGTTAATGTTACTGTTGGAGTTGCATTTACTACAGTAAAGCTCTTTTCTAACCATGGAGAATAGAAGCCAGCTTCATCTTTTGCTCTTACTCGTATAATGTGATTGCCGACTTCATAATAATCATCCGGTGTTCTTCCTTCATATTCTAATGTTGTTGTATCGCCATCTGCATCTGTTGCTTTGGCTTCAATATTAACCAAGAACTTACCATCTTTAGTGGTTCTTGTTTGCGTCGCTGTTAACGTTACCGTTGGCGCTGCATTTACTACAGAAAAGCTCTTTTCTAGCCATGGAGAATAGAAGCCAGCTTCATCTTTTGCACGTACTCGTATCGTATGGGTGCCAACTTCGTAGTAATCGTCAGGAGTTCTTCCTTCATATTCTAATGTTGTTGCATCACCATCGACATCTGTTGCTGAAGCTTCAACTTCAACCAAGAACGTACCATCTTTAGTGGTTCTTGTTGGTGTTGGTATTGCAGATAATGTTACCGATGGCGCTGCATTTACTACAGAAAAGCTCTTTTCTAACCACGGTGAATAGAAGCCAGCTTCATCTTTTGCTCTTACTCGTATAATGTGATCGCCGACTTCATAGTAATCATCCTCTGTTCTTCCTTCATATTCTAACGTTGTTACATCACCATCAGCATCTGTTGCTTTGGCTTCAATGTTGACGAAGAATTTTCCTTCCTTAGCTGTTCGAGTTGGTACTGCTGATAAAGTGACTTCCGGTGCTGTGTTCGTCACTTCAATCCCCTCAGATGATTGATACATTCGACCGTAAGGGTCAATAATTGTTGCTGTAAGAACAAATTCTCCGGTATCTCGGATTGCTATTTCTCCTCCATCATTTGTGAGTTCTCCTTCAAACTCAACTGATTCTTCAGTTTTTTCTAATGTCCATTTCACTTGATTTTCATCAAGGTTTAACGATCTCGTTTCCACCTCAAATGTCTTTCCGAAATGTATGGATTCAGGCATCGTAAACGTATACTGAATAACTGGATGGATACTTATTTCTTGACTATGGGAAAAACTTCGACCAAAAAAATCTGTTATCGTTGCTGTTAAAACATAGTCTCCCGCATTAAGAAAGGTTATTTTACCACCATAAGCATTCAGTTCACCCAAAATGGTTTTATTCATAGAAATTTCTTCGCCATCTTTTGTTATCTTCCATTCAACAGGAAGAACACTATTGTTACCATGTGTTCTTATATCCATTGTGCTGTCCGTATAGGCAAGCTTAGGAAGTTCAAAATCGATATTTAAGACCGGTAACACCTCTGTCCTATCTCCTGGTTCAAATAAGAATACACGACCGGTTTCATCAATTATTCGTGCGACCAGTTCGTAGATGCCTGCTCTTTTAAATTGAATGGTTCCTCCATCATTATTTAGTGTGCCATCAACATAAGTAGACCAATCTTGAAATCCAAAGGTATTATCAAGCAACCACTCAACGGTCAAGTCATTGATCTCGGTACTATTTGCATCTACCTTTATGTCTGTATTGGATTTATGTCAATATAGTAGACACATTTTATCGAACAAATTATGCAGATTTTTTAGCCATATCTTCACACAGCTGAGGTGTAATATAACCAATAGCACTATGTATTCTTTTTCTAT